>ERZ839823.434-NODE-434-length-60281-cov-4.190997_pt1 | contig 60281 bp, 62 predicted proteins | sample MGYA00519862_ERZ839823 | MGnify/ENA primary metagenome ERZ839823 (study PRJEB31850, sample SAMEA3708853) | human gut metagenome | biome: human gut; feature: human-associated habitat; material: faeces | place: China | collected 2014 ...
GTGCGCTGATGGCGAGGCACAGCTGGATGTAGGCTTTGATCTCGCCCGCGTGGAGTGTGCCGTTGAAGGCGCGGAATTCGATGGTGTGCTCGCCGAGGCCGATGTGGATGTGGATGCCGCAGGAACCGTCGGTCTTTGCGCCCGCCGCCCGGATGCCCCGGACGACCTCCTGCACCATCTCGATGTCCTCGTAGCGGCACACTGGGCTGACCACCTCCGCCGAGGGGTCGGTGACCGAGCCGTCGCGCTCGACCGTCCAGTGCCGCCCGTCGGGCATGGGCACCTTCCAGTCGTCAAGGTGGAGGCCAATGTGCCGCGCCGTCGTGCCTTTCCCGCGTCCGCCCCGCAAACCGCCCGCGCCGCCCGGCCACGTGCCCGCGCCGCGCTCGCCGCGCTCCAGTGTGGCCCCAAGGGGGGATCGAATCCTTGGGCTGTACCGGCAGGAGACCGCGGCCCCCTCTCGTGCGAATTTTCGCAAAATTCCGGGGTGGGGGTATCGCCCCAAAAATCAAAATCAGCCGCCCTTTTTCGGACGGCTGTTTGCATAGAAAATGGAGAAGGGCAAGCTCACGCCTGCCACCTTGCCCACATCATTCCGCGCAGGGACGATATGAGGCTGTTTTGGGATGAAAGCAACTGGCAAGCGCTTTGCGAAAGCTGCCATGACCATAAGACCAGGCATGGGCTTTAACAGAAACTGGTCTTGTGGAATTAGCGTAATTATGCTAAAATATCGGTGAAGTTTATGAGAGGAGCTGATGATATGTCGCAAATCAGACCTGTTTCCGATCTGAGAAATAATTTCGCGGATATCTCGCATACCGTCCACGAGACCAGAGAACCCGTGATCCTGACCAAGAACGGCTATGGGGATATGGTTGTCATGTCCTATGACGAGTATCAGAAAATCCAGTATGAAATGGGCGTAATGCGCGAGCTTCAGGCGGCAGAGCTGGAAGCCGAAACCACCACCGAACGGTATGCGCACGAGGACGTGATGGACGATCTCAGAAAACGGATTGGAAAGGTGAAGCCTCGCCATGTATAAGGTCGTCTATCTTCCTGCGGCGCGTCGGCAGCTCGAAGAAGCGGTTGTCTATATCGCGGAAGAATTGTGTTCACCCGATGCAGCCGCAGCCCTTTTGGACGCGGTAGACGAAGCCGTAAGGTCGCTTATGGAAATGCCTTATCGCTATGCCATCTATCCGACGCTGTACACGATGAAGCGTGAGGTACGGTTTATCCCTGTCAAGAACTACAATGTGCACTATGTCGTCGATGAAGCGAATAAGGCCGTAGAAATCTGGCGTGTCCTGCATCAGAGAAAGAGGCAGCGCCGCGTCTAATTGAACAGAAACAGCGGATTGGAGCATCTCAGAAATGAGGTGCTTTTTTTTAACGCAAAGAAAGTTGCGTAAAATCGCCCGCGTGAACAAGACTTTGACGTTTTGCAGACTACGGCGGAGGTGAAGGCGGGCGCAGCCCGATTGCGGCGATTTTCCTTGATGCTGCATTGGAGGATAAGCACGTGACACAGAAAGGCTTCGAAAAGGAAATCCGGTATCAGGCGATGCTCTCCATTTGCCGCGCCATGCTGGGAAGCAGCGTGATCTCCATGGATGAATTTCGCAGTGCGGAACGGCTTTTGCGGGAGAAATATTAGCCGTTTTTTCTGTTCGTTGTTGATACAATTTAACTTGCTTTGTCCGGGCTTCAGAGGTAATATGCCAGCTACCAAGGAGGTGAGCCGAGTGGCGAGGAAGCCTTTGCAGCCGCCGTTGAACGCATCCATGTAACCGGCCCCAACAGCCTGCGCTATATTTTCCGAGATGGGCGGGAGCGGGAAGCCGTTTGGCAGGATCATTCCCGCCGCGACAGCTGGACAGACGATATGCGAATGCAGGCCGCCGCTCACGCCAGAAGGAGATATGACCATGAGTGAAAATTACGCTGCAAGCCCACGGATTACCGTTTTCCCGGCTACGCTCAACCGTTTCACAGCCACGCCCATTACAGAAAAGCGCAAGTGCCGCGTGGCGGCCTATGCCCGTGTTTCCACCAACAGCGACGAGCAGAAGACCAGCTATGAGGCACAGGTCAGCTACTACACAGATTACATCAGCGCCAAGCCGGACTGGCATTTCGTACAGGTTTACGCGGACAAGGGCATCACCGGCACCAGCACCAAGCACAGAGAACGTTTTAACGACATGATCGCCGACGCGCTGGCCGGGAAGATCGACCTGATTATTACGAAATCCGTTTCTCGCTTTGCCCGCAACACGGTGGACAGCCTGACTACCATTCGCCTGCTCAAGGAGCACGGCGTGGAGGTGTACTTTGAGGAACAGAACATCTACACGCTGGATTCCAAGGGCGAGCTGATGCTGACCATTATGTCCTCGCTGGCGCAGGAGGAAAGCCGCAGCATTTCCGAAAACGTGACGTGGGGTCAGCGCAAGCGCTTTGCAGACGGCAAGGTGTCCATGCCCTACAAGCAGTTTCTCGGCTATCGCAAGGGCGAAAACGGGGAACCGGAAATTGTGCCTGAGGAAGCGGAGACAGTTCGCCGCATCTACCGCCTGTTTTTAGACGGGATGACTCCCTACAAAATCAAGCTGACCTTGGAGAGCGAGGGCGCTCTTTCACCATCCGGTCGAAGCACATGGCAGCCCAGAACCGTTCTGAGTATCCTTACCAACGAAAAATACAAGGGCGACGCGCTGCTGCAAAAGACCTTCTGCACGGATTTTCTCACTAAGAAAATGAAGGTCAACGAGGGCGAAGTGCCGCAGTACTACGTCGAAAACAGCCATCCAGCCATCGTGAGCGACGAAGTTTATGAGGAAGTGCAGCTGGAATTGCAGCGGCGAAGAAAGCAAGGCCGCCAGCATAACAGCCAGCACTGTTTTTCCGGGAGAATTTACTGTGGCTGCTGCGGTAGCGTGTACGGCAGCAAGGTCTGGCATTCCAATGACAAATATCGCCGCACCGTCTGGCAATGCAACGCCCGGTTTGTCAAGAAAATTGGATGTCAAGCGCCGCACCTGAGCGAACTGTGATGATTGAGCAGAAGTTTCTGGCGGCCTTCAATCAGCTGCTGGCGCAACGGGACTTCATCGCGGACGATATGCAGGCGATTATTCAGCAGCTGACCAACACGACGGAACTGGATGCGGAAAAGGAAGCTCTGCAGGTCGAGATGGGTATTGTATCCGAACTCATCCGGCAGGTCGTGAGTCAAAACGCCGGCGCTGTCCTCGACCAAGCAGAGTACAACCGAAAGTACGACAGCTTGACAGAGCGCTTTCACAAGGCGGCGGATCGGGTCAAGGAGATTGACGCGGAATGCGTCCGGCGCAAGGGTCAGCGCAGGGAAATCGAAACCTTTCGGGACGCAGTACTAGCGAATGACCAGCAGGTCATGGTTTTCTCAACAGAGCTTTGGAACGCGACGATTGACAGGATGACGGTCAATCTGGACGGCAGCGTGAAGGTAGACTTTAGGAAAGGGATAGAGATGACGGTTTGAGAATGGGTGTCGGGTTGCGTTTGCTGTAAGATGTTCGGAGGTTCCATAACTCATTCCACTTGGAAATTCCTTATGAAAATAATTCCTTGAGTGCCGTTCTTTCTGCACTCTGTTTTCGCTTGCCCAAAAATGTTACGGAAAAAGGCGCTGCCTCTCATGGCCTGCTTTAGCCATTTTGAGACAGCGCTTTTTTGTCTACAGTTTGAAAGCCCAGCAAACGTTCCCCTTACAGGGTCTCCGGATCGATAATGCCTACAATGGTGATATCACTGGGCGGCGGATCATCCCGATCCAGCATAAGCGCCGCTTCTTTGCGCCCGATCATGTAAACGACATCGCCGATTCCTGCCTGATGGGTTCCGTCGCAGGCGACCAACAGCCCTTTTTCCTGCCCGTTGACGATCTGCCGAACGACGAGCAGCTTGATTCCGCTCAGGGAAGGCGTCTTGACCGTACACACCACGGAGCCGACAACTTTGCCGATATTCACGCCTATACCTCCTAATGGCAGCGGACGGTTTGCCCCTGCCAGCTGTAGGAATCAATCACGCCGCAGATGGTAACGCTGGCGATCAGCTTGGTATCGTCCATAATCATCTGCGCCGCGCCGCCGTCGTTGTTGACCAACACAATGTCGCCAATGCCGGCATCGGCAGCGTCCAGCGCAATCAACTCTTCCCCGGTGGTCTGCCCTTCGAGCGTCAGATGGCGAACCCGCAGCAGCTTCATGCCCACGTATTTCTCGTATTTGATGGTGGATACCACCGTTCCCGTGACCCGTGCAATCTTCATCGCTCATCGCCTTTTCTGTATTTGCGTTCGCCGAGGATATCCACAAAATCCACAATGCCGATGATGGAGCTATCCACCGGTTTATTGGTGGTCAGATCCGTCTGTCTGGAGGAGCTTCCGCCCGCCCACATGACGATTTCGCCCTCTCCCGCGCCCACGGTATCGACCGTGATGAAGGGTGCGCCCTTCTCCTCAAACGTATCCATATCAATCGGCACGGCCACCAGCAGCTTCAGCCCTTGCAGGCGTTCGCATTTGCGGGTGCTGACCATGCTTCCGATCACTTTTGCCAACTGCATGCTACGGTCTCCTTTGCCTTGTCGTAGGTGCGCGCGCCGCGCATGTCGATGGAATCCACAATGCCATAGATGCTGAAATCGGACGCAACCTTTTTGGTGGTGTCGGATTGGCGCGCTGAGCTTCCGTATGCGCAGAACACCAGATCGCCTTCGCCTGCGCCGACGTCGTCTACGCAGATCACGTAATCGTCCTTCATTTGCAGCGTTTCAAGATCGACCGGCTGCACGATGAGCAGCTTGGCCCCCCGTAGCGAATCGCACTTGTTCGTGCTGACGACATTGCCTGTCACACGGCCTACCAGCATGTTGATTCCTCCGCTCAGTCGTCCACCGCGCGGGTGCTGTTGCGAACGATCAGCTTGCCGCCGATGTGCATGTGCATGCCCGGCCAATCCAGATTCTTGATGCGTTTGCGGATCAGATCCACCGCCAGTGTGCCCATCTGGGATCGGGAAATGCGCATTGTGGTCAGCGCGGGCATGGTCACCGCGCTGAAGGGAATATCGTCAAAGCCGACGATGGAAATATCCTCGGGAATGGAATACCCGGCCTCCCGAATGGCCTTGATCGCGCCGATGGCGACGGTGTCGTTGTCGGCGATGGCCGCGCCGTGCGGCACATACTCGCCGCCCTTAATCAGCCGCTTCATATCCTCAAACGCGCCGTCCACGGTGGGCTTGAGCATGATGGGTTCGGGCGGCTCCAGCCCCAGACGGTGAAGCTCCTGCAAATAGCCCTCATAACGCTCGTCGCAGTTGTTGACCGGCTGGGTGAACTTGTAATACTGGATTTCGCGGTGCCCCAAACTGTACAGATACCGCACGAGCTGCGCGGTCAACTCCCGGTTCGCCATCACCACGCTGTCCACGTTCTCCAAGAGGATGTTGTTATCCAGCACTACGAACGGCACGGTGAACAGCTTAAAGAGCTCGTAATCCGCCTCGCGCAGTTCTGTGCCGATCAGGATCACGCCGTCGGGCGGGTTTTCCATCAGGCTCCGGATGGTCGTCGCGGCCGTGGCCGGTTCGCAGTTGCACATGACGAGGTCGAAGGCGAACCGTCTGCATTCGCTCTCGATCCGGTCGATGATGGACGCGGTAAAGCCCTGATTTTCCTCCAAGGCGATGCCGTGCGCACGGAATTTGAGGATCATCAGGCGGAAGCGGTCGGCCTTGCGCCGAACGGGTGCAGGCACGTAGCCGCATTCCTCCATGATGCTCTGAATATGGCGGCGCGTCTCCGCGCTGACCCCTTTTTTGTTATTGATAACCAGAGACACCGCCGCCGGCGATACGCCGGCGATGGCCGCAATCTCTCGGATGGTCATGGCAATCACTCGCTGTCTGCTTTAAAATCGGCGTATCCCCTCATCAGCAGAGCTGCAACAGCTGCGCCGGGATCCAGCAGTTCACGCGACTGCTCACCGCGAATAGCCATTCGACCATGTTTGGCGAGCATTCCTTTTGTGTTTTCAAAGGCAGTCCACGCCGCCTGCGCCGCAAGGCGCGCAGCCTCTGCCTCCTCTATACCGCTGTTGATGGCGTTGTCCAGTGCTTCGATGGCGGGATACAATCCGTCCAGGAAGGTTTTGTCGCCCAATTCGGCCTTGCCGCGGCTCTTAACCCCGTCAAAGTATGCCCGGAAAAACTCGACCTCCTGTTTGGCATTACACTTTTCGACACCTTTCAGCATTTTTCCTGCATTCATCAGACCACTTGCCATCAAAGTTCCCATCGTGGAAGGAACCGCACTCGCCATCGCCTTTCCGGCAAGATACGCCGTCTTTCCAACATCGGCGGCGGGCGCTCCATTCACGGCATCTGCGGCAGCGCGGAAGCCATCGCTCATGGTCAGCCCCAAGTCGCTGTCGCCCACCACGCTGTCCAACTGGATGAGCCAATCGCGGTGATCGGCCATCACAACGGCCCAACGTTCCATCAGCGCACAGAAATCCGCCACATTCATACAAAGCCCTCCTTCCTCACAGCTGGAACTGTTTGAAGAACGGGGTATCGGCAGGCGCGGAGAGATAGGTCTTCAGCTCGTCGTCCAGCCGGAGCAGCGAGATGGACGCACCCGCCATTTCCATGGAGGTTGCATATTCGCCCACATAGGTGCGGAACACTCTGATGTCCTTTTCGTCGAGAATCTGCTTTACGCGGCGGAACATGACATACTGCTCCTCCAGCGGCGTCGCACCGAGGCCGTTGACAAGCACCGCCACCTCGTCGCCCGCGGCGTAAGGGATATCAGCCAGAATGGGTTTCATCATCTCGTCTACGATTTCGTCAGCGGGGCGCAGCTTGCCGCGGCGGATGCCCGGCTCGCCGTGAATACCCATGCCGATTTCCATTTCGTCCTCACCGATTTCAAAGCTGGGGTGACCCACGCGCGGCACGGTGCAGGAGGTCAGCGCCACGCCCATCGTGCGGACGTTGGCGCAAGCCTTGAGCGCAACGCGCTTGACCTCGTCGAGCGTCAGTCCTGCCGCGGCAGCAGCGCCCGCGCATTTATACACGAAGAAGATGCCCGCCACGCCGCGGCGGCGGTTCGGCTCGCCCTCGGCGGAAGGCGCAGCGGAGGCGACGTCCTCGCCCGCGACGACGCTCTCCACGCGGATATCCTCCTCCATATCCGCCATTTCAGCTGCCATATCGAAGTTGAAAATATCGCCGTTATAGTTTCCGTAGATGTACAGCACGCCCGCGCCCTGATCGATTTCCTTGGTTACAGCGAGCATCTGTTCCGCGCTGGGGGACTGGAACACATCACCGATGGAACATCCGTCGAGCATGCCTTCGCCCACATAGCCAAGGAACAACGGGAGGTGCCCCGAACCGCCTCCGGTTGCAATGCCCACCTTGCCCGCGTGCTTGCGCTTGGAGACAAGGCAGTGAAGATCTCCCTCAACGCACATCAACTCGTCAGGGTGCGCGGCATAAATGCCTTCCAGCATTTCGGGAATGAATGTTTCCGGTGTGTTGATGATTTTTTTCATCGCCTTGTCTCTCCTTTATACGATAATGCTCTGTTTTTAGGGAAAGCGGGGGAATATCCGTTTTGCGATACGCCGCCGCATGCAAAGTCTGACTTCGCTTCGCGGCGCTTTAAAGAAGTGTTTTAAGAGAAATTCGCATCAGATGATGCAGCCTTTTTTTATGATAATGCAAGCATAGAGTGCATTTTCACCCGTTGCCACGGTTGCATAAGCATTCTTAGCGCGGTCATAGAAGGCAAAGCGATCGATCGCTGCGCTCTTCGTGCCGGGCTGATGCTTTTCAACGATTTCGGCAAACTCAGCCCAGATGGGCGGATTTCCATCCATCGCGCCGGGCGCAGGCGCCATCACTGTGACAGGCGCCTCCACGAACTGATCCAGCGGGAACAGCGCAAGAATCGCGTCAAGCAGCTCTGTGCCGCGATGACCGTCGCAGCGCACACAGCGCCTGCCCATGGACTGCGCGGGAAAATTGCAATCGCCGATGACCAGCTCATCGCCATGCCCCATTTCGGCAAGAATCTTGAGCAGATCCGGCGTAAGAATCGGAGAAATGCCCTTCAGCATGGCAGTTTTCCCTCCTATCGCTTACAGCTTGGGCAGAATAGCTTCCACATCCTCATGCGGGCGCGGAATGACGTGCACGCTGACCAATTCGCCCACGCGCTTGGCCGCCGCGCCACCCGCTTCTACAGAAGCCTTGACCGCGCCGACGTCGCCGCGAACCATCACCGTCACCAGACCGCCGCCGACATGAACCTTGCCGATGAGATGCACGTTCGCCGCTTTGACCATCGCATCGGCCGCCTCAATCGAACCGACCAACCCCTTGGTTTCAACCATACCCAGTGCCTGCTTTTCCATTCTGATAACTCCTTTCGTTCTATGGCGGTAACGCCTTGCTTACTCCGTAACGACGACCTTAGGAAGGATTTCTTCTACATCGCCATGGGGACGGGGAATAACGTGCACGCTGACCAGTTCGCCCACGCGCTTGGCTGCCGCACCGCCCGCTTCCACAGCGGCCTTCACCGCGCCGACGTCGCCGCGAACCATCACCGTCACCAGACCGCCGCCCACATGCTCCTTGCCGATGAGGTGCACGTTCGCCGCTTTGACCATCGCGTCGGCTGCCTCAATCGAACCGACCAGACCCTTGGTTTCAATCATACCCAGCGCTTCCATCATGGTGAATATCTCCTTTTTCTATGTTTTTTTGATTTTATTTTTTTGATTCTGCTTTCTTGTTTTGACGCGCTTCTCCGTGCCACCGTTACATCAGGGCGCGGATGATATCCATATGCGGCGAGGGGATTACGACGCTGGAACTGATAAGCCCCTGCGTCTGTTCGCTTCCTTCTGCTGCCTGCACGGCGGCCTCCACCGCGGCGACCTCGCCCGTCACGATGACAAACGATTTGCCGCCCATGCCGCGCCCCAGACGAACCTCGATCAATTCCACGTCCGCGGCTTTGACGGCGGTATCCGCCGCGCTAATCGAGCTGGCCAGCGAGAAGGTTTCCATCACGCCCACGGCCTGCACCTGCTCGGCTGGACACGCGCCCGCCATCGCCGCCACAACGCGCTCGTCCACATTGGCGATGACAAGACTGTCCACCAGTGCGCTTGCCGCGCTTTCTACGCCTGCCGCAACAGCAGAGCGTACCGCCGCAACCTCGCCGCTGACGACGATGATGTACTTGCCCGCACAAACCGTCTGCGCCGTCACAAGCTCCACCTGTGCCGTTTTGACCATCTGATCACCCGCTAGCACACCCAGCGGGATGCTGACCGTCTCTACTACGCCAATGGCGGTCATGCGCTTTCACCTCCTGCGACCTGTATCGCTTTTGCATCGACACGGGTGACGATGCCGTCAATCGGCGCGTGAATTCTCGCGCCCAGTGACTTTTCCGGAATCTCGGCGACCACGTCGCCCGCATGCACACGGTCGCCCGTGCGCACGACCGGCACGGCAGGCTTTCCCACATGCTGACGGAGCAGCAGCGTCACCGAGTCGGGCTGATAGCCCGTTTCGGTATAGGGAGCAGGCACGTCATAGGCACTCAAACCCATTCGGGCGATGAGGCGGCTGACCGGCATCCGCTTGTATGTGATAAAGGGGTCGGGGGTGATATCCATTTCCGGCTCAGGACGAATACCGTTTTTGCTCAGCTCGCTTTTGTACAATGCCATCACCTCGGAGGGGACAAGCCCCATGTGACAGGCATAATTCGTACAAACGCCGCAGCTCGAACAGCCCAAAATGGCCTTCGGGTCGCCCAGCAGCGCCCCGTTGCCGGTGACGAGCGCGCGCATCGCCTTATGCGGCTGCACATTCAGCCCCAGCGCATTGCGCGGGCACATTTGCGTGCATTGGCTGCACTGGCAGCACACGGCGCGAGCCACCTTCAGCATCCTCTCCGGGCTTTGGGTGCGGCGGACGATCAACGGATGCATCCGCTTGAGCAGCAGCAGACCGCCCGTGGTCTTGGTGATGGGCGCATCCCAGTCTTCCTCCAGTCTGCCCATGCAGGGACCGCCGACGATCAGAGCGAAGTTCTCGCGGCTTCCACTGAACCCGGAAAGCGCGATGACCTCGCGAACCGGAGAACCGATGGGCACCGTAACCGTGATGGGATGAGGAACCTCGCCGCCCACAGTCACATCCTTGCGGATGACGGGCGTTCCCTCTACGGCAGCGCTGATGTTGACCAGTGTTGCCACATTGCTGACCACACAGCCCACGTCGAGCGGCAGCTTTCCACTGGGAACCACGCGCCCTGAGACCTCGAAGATGATGGATTTTTCATCTCCGGAGGGATAATAGCTGTCCATCAGGTGCAGCGTGATATCGCTTCTGCCGCCGAGCGCCTGTTCCATCGCCTGTACAGCGTCGTGATAATGCGCCTTGGTGGCGATGACACCGCGTGCTGCGCCTGTGGCTTCCATGGCCAGCGCCACGCCGCGCACGACGCGCTCCGCCTCGCGCTGCATCAGCAGCTGATCCACGCGCAGCAGCGGCTCACATTCAGCACCATTGGCGATTACATACTCAGCCTTACCGTTGAGCTTGACGTGAGCGGGAAAACCCGCGCCGCCCGCACCGACGACACCGGCAGCGCGGATGGATTCAACAATGTTCATAACCAACGCATCCTCTCGTGATCAGCAGATGCGGAAGTCTCCGTACAGCACGCAGCGGCGCAGGCGCGTGAAGGAACGCGCGCTGGTCACGCCCTCGCCGGTCGGGGTGGCGATGGTCATCGTCGTGTATCCCTCGCCGTCGAAGCCCAAGCCGGAAAAGCTGGAGGAGTTCTTCACAAAAATCGTGGTATTGAGCTTGCGCGCCGCCTTGCTCATGTTGTGCACGTTGCTCGAATGAATCATCGCGGAGTGTTTGCAGCCCCGCTCGGCGCGGAAGGCTTCTTCTATCGCTTCGTCGATGTCGCGCACGCGCACGATTGCCAGCACCGGCATGAGCATTTCGATGGTCACAAACGGGTGATTGCGATCGACCTCGGCGATGACCAGCCTCGGGTCGCCGGTGAAGCGAACGCCCGCGTCGCGCAGGATCACCGCCGCGTCGCGCCCGACGTATTTGCGGTTGATGACGTAGTGTCCGTCCTTGTTGATGAGCGTAGTGCGCATCACCTTGTCGATGTCCTCGCCGGAAATGCGGAAGGCGCCAACCCGCTCCATTTCGCTCATCAGCCTGTCGGTGATGTTGGAGAAGGCAAAAACCTCCTTCTCCGCGATGCACAACACGTTGTTGTCAAACGCCGCGCCATCGACGATGCGTTTGGCCGCCTCGGGGATATCGGCGGTGTCGTCCACGATGACGGGGGGATTGCCGGGCCCCGCGGCGATGACCTTTTTGCTGGTCTTCATCGCCACGGCGACAACCGCCTCGCCGCCTGTGATGCTCAGCAACGGAATATCCTTGTGGTTCATGATGACGTTGCCGCTTTCCAGCGTCGGCTCCTTCACCGTGGTGATGAGCGTCGCCGGGCCTCCAGCGGACACAATCGCCTCCACCATCAGGCGCATCGCTTCCTGCGAGGCGCGTTTCGCTGCGGGATGGGGATTGAAGACCACCGCGTTGCCCGCCGCAATCATGCTGATGGAGTTGTTGATGACGGTGGACGTGGGATTGGTCGAAGGGGTGATGGAGCCGATCACGCCGAAGGGCGCCTGCTCGATGAGCATCATGCCCTTGTCGCCCGTCTCGCATCGGGTCACCAGATCCTCGATGCCGGGTGTGCGACGGCTGACGAGCAGGTTCTTCTGCACCTTGTCGGCCACGCGGCCATATCCGGTCTCTTCGTGGGCGAGCCGCGCGAGGTATTCGGCGTTGTCGATGCCCGCCTTGCGCATGGCGGCAATCAGCTCGCCGCGCTTTTCCAGTGTCATTTCGGAGAGCTGCGCCTGCGCGGCCTTGGCGTTGGCCACCGCTTCCTCCGCGGTGTCGCACAGCCAGCGGCCGGTGCAGCCGTCCGTTTGCGGCGGCGTGGCAGGCACTTCCTCCTTCATGGATTTCGTAAGGCTTCGCACGATTTCATCCGTGATCTGCCTGATTTGCTGTTCTGTCAATGCCATGGCTGTTTTTCCTTTCCTGAAAGCGGGTCTTCCCGAGCGCGGGATCAGTGAACCGCCGAAGCCAGCTCGATGCGCCTTTCTGCGGCGATATCCCGCGCCAGCGGCGTGAGAATCGCATCCGGCGCATAGCGGATGATCCGGTAGCCGCGCTGCGCCGCGCCGCGCACATCGTCCTCGGTAATCAGCCTGCGCGCCTCGCCCGATAAGTCGAGCATTGCGTCCCTGCCAATCGGCTCACTCTGAGCAGGGCGGGGTGTGGGAGACTGTGCAGCGGCTTGGATTGGTGTGCCGCCCAGCAGCATACCGCCCAGCGCAGCCGCCAATGCGGTGTTGCCGGGTGCGCAGACATCTGCGCCTTCGCGCCGAATCACGCGGCAAAGCTGACCGTCCCGCAGGGCGCAGGCATTCGCCTCGTCCGTATCAATATGCGCCTCCAGTCGATGCGCCGCGCCGCTTCGCACGATGAAGCCATCCAGTGTCGCCGGGCGCGGTCCCTCCACGCGAAGGCTGACCACGTCGCCATCCCGAAGGTCAAAGGCTTGCGCCTCCTCCGGAGACATATGCAGGTGGCGTGCCGCCACGATGACGCCGCTTGAAAGGGTGATTCGGGCATTGCCGCTGGACAGCACACACCCCGGGCTTCCCTCCAGCTCACCGCTCATGCGGATGGGCGGCCGCAGCCCCAGCTTGATAGCATCGGTCAGCGACAGCTCCACCTGCGTCCGGTCGCGGGCAGGGCCGACCACGCGCAGCGTCAGCTTTCCTTTCTCGGTTTCGATGGTCACGCGCTCATTGCAGGCGAACTGCCCTGGCTGCACCAGATCGCGCAGCTTCGTCAGCCGATATCCCGCGCCGAAGAGCCGTTCCACATCCGCCTGACACAGGTGGCAATGGCGGTTAGAGGACATCACCGGCACATAGGGCTCACCGATTTTAGCCAGCTCCGACAGAATCACCCGCTCCACAGCAGCGCGCAATTCTTTCTCGTTCATAGCTCTCCTTTATGGAACGCCCGCCCGTCCCCAGAGGGGCGGGCCTCGGCGTTCCGCTCTCACTTCTTTTTTGCGGCCTCGGCTTCGGCCTTCTTCTTGAAGATTTCCTTGAGGCTCTCGGTGTACGGCGGGCGGGCAATGCCGTATTCGGTGACGATACCGGCAATCAGCTCGTTATCCGCAAAGTCGAACGCGGGGTTGTAGACCTTCACGCCCTCGGGCGCCATGCGCTTCTTATACCACATCTCGGTGACTTCCTCGGCAGGACGCTGCTCAATGTGGATATCCTCGCCCTTTTCGATGGACATGTCGATCGTCGAGGTCGGGCCCAGCACATAGAAGGGGATGCCGTAATACTTGGCGAGAATCGCCACGCCGGAAGTGCCGATCTTGTTGCAGGCGTCGCCGTTGGCCGCCACGCGGTCGCAGCCGACGAACACCGCGTTGACCCAGCCGTTCTTCATGACCTGCGAGGCCATGTTGTCGCAGATGACGGTCGTATCTACACCGTCGGCCTGCAATTCGAAGGAGGACAGGCGGGCACCCTGAAGCAGCGGGCGGGTTTCATCGGTGAACACGCGGAAATTCATGCCGCGTTCACGTCCCAGATGAATGGGTGCCAGCGCCGTGCCGTACTTGGAGGTTGCGAGCTGACCGGCGTTGCAGTGGGTCAGAATGCCGTCGCCGTCCTTGATGAGGCTCAGGCCGTATTCGCCGATCTGGCGGCACATCCACACGTCCTCATCCTTGATGGCGACACATTCTTTATGCAGCAGCTCCTTGATTTCGGGAATGGACTTGTCCTTGTTGTCCGTGACGACCTTCTCCATGCGGTTGAGCGCCCAGGAGAGGTTCACCGCCGTCGGGCGGGAGGAATCGAGATATTCCTTCGCCGTCTTGAACTGGGCGTAGAACTCGTCATAGTTGTCCGCCTGAATCCGCTTGGCGGCCAGATACACGCCGAAGCCGCCGGCCACGCCGATGGCGGGCGCGCCGCGCACCTTGAGCAGGTAAATTGCGTCCCAGATATCCTTCTGTTCGGTCAGGTGCAGCACCTCGACCTCGTAGGGCAGCTTGGTCTGATCCAAAATCACCAGCGCGCTCTGCTCGTCATCCAGCGCGACGGTTTCATAACTCATAATGTTCTTTTGCTCAGCCATGGTGGTCTCCTCCTTTTCCTCGGCGTTACTTGGCAGCCTCGTCGGCGCGCGTGACAGCGGCGATGAAGTCCGCACCGTTCTTGAACGCCGTGCGGTTCATAATGTAATCCTTGGCGCAGAGAATGTTGACCTTCTCGGCGTGGGCGCGCTTGGCCTCATCGGCGATGGTGGTCACGTCCTTGACGTTCGCCATGCCCACGGTACGGCGGATCAGCTCGGTACCGGCGTAAGCGGCGGTGTCGGAAAGTACGCTTTCCAGATAGAACTCCTTGAAGCCGGGGGTCTTGGCCATCAGGTCGGTCACGCAGGCGTCAAAGCACACGAGGAACTTCTCGCAGAACAGGTCGATGGTGTCGGCAATGGCCTTGAGGCACCAGTCGCAGAAAGCGTCCGCGCCCGCGGCGCGGCCATTGTCCCACGCAAAAATCATGTTCGCCACGACGTTGCCGATGTCATAGCCCATCGGGCCGTAGAAGGCGAATTCCGGATCGAACACGCGGGTGGAATCCTGCTTGACGAAGATGGAACCGGTGTGCAGGTCGCCGTGGATGAGCGCCTGCGCGTTGTTCATAAATTCAAACTTGATCTTGGCGACGGCCAGCTTGAGCGCCTCGTCCTCGTAGAGCTCCTTCTTCACGAAGTCGGCAATGGGCGGGAAGACGTTGTTGCGGTGGTTGCAGTCGTTATACGGCTCGGTCAACACCAGATCCTCGGTGATTTCGCACAGTTCGGGGTTGATAAAGCTCTTGACCATGGCCTTCTTTTCCTTGTGCTCCATGGCCACGTCGGTGGTCTTGAGCAGGGTGTTGACCATGTAGGTCGAAATATCCTCCGCAAAGCGCGGGAAGGTTTCATGGCGCATGAGCGCATAGCGCATCAGGGCGTGGTCGGAAAGATCTTCCATCGCGCAGGCGCACATCACGGTATCATAGCCATAGATTTTGGGCACCAGACCGGGCGCGTACTTATCCTGAATCTGGAGAATTTCGCTCTCGATGCGGTTCCGGTCGGTGGATACCTTCATCTCTGCGGAAATGCGAAGCGACACGCCGGCCTGCTTGACGATGATGGACTTGCCGGTGGCTTCCTCGATGACGCGGAAGACGTAGTTCAGATTGCCGTCGCCGATTTCCTTGACGGTCAGCACGGCTTCAGGCGCGAAGAAATCGGGATACTTGGCCTTGACGTATTCGATGACGTCGGCTTCCTTCATCAGAAAATAGGTGTCGAAACGAGACATAATACTGGACTTCCTTTCTATCTTGTTTTTTTCGTTTCCAAAGGAGCAATCATCGGAACTCGATGCTCCGGTAATCCATGGGGTCGATCTCGCGCAGGGCGCGCAGCTCCTCCGACGTGGGGGGCGGCGTCTGCTCGATGGAAAAATAGCGGATGGGGAAGCTGGTGTTAGCCGCCACTTCCTCAATCGAGGAGGTCGGGTGAACGGATTTCAGAATCAGCTCGCCTTCGTGCATGGTGAAGACGCACAGTGGGGTAACAATGTCGGATACGTTACCCCGCGCGGTGACGAAATCCACCTTTCCGGTGAAGGTGCGCTTATCGTGCTTGGTGCGCCAGATGATCGCGCGCCGTGCCGTCGGAATGAGCACCGCGCTGCCCGCGCCGCCAGGAAGGCGAACCTTGGGCTTGTGGTAATCGCCGATGACGGAGGCGTTGACATGGCCGAGCGCGTCAAACTGCACGCCGCTGAGAAATGCGACATCCAGCCCGCCGCGCATGCTCAAATCGAAAACCTCCATCAGCGGGAACTTTGCGCAGGCGCTTTCCCACAGCTCGCCGCCCGCGCTGGTGTATTCCCGCAGGGCAGGTTTGACGGGATCAACGCCGCCGGGAATGTTCAGATGCACGGCGTTAGGCGCGTGCGTCTTTTTTGCCAGCAGCGTGGCGATCATGGGCATGTGGGAGGATACGCCATGGAACACCGTGTCGCCGTCGCCGATCAGTCGGGACATCGCGACGACCATCATGTCACAGGGTCTGATCATGGCTCTTTCCTCCCCTGAACAAAATCGAGAAGCGCTTCCCTGCTGTCAAGAGCAAGAAATTCACGAATCAGCGAATCATTCGGCTCGTAATAGCCGTAACAGGCGCAGGGGGACGCGCCGCGCGGGACATGCACGACAGCCGCAGTCATAAAGTGCGGGATATCCGCCTTTTGCTCGCCCGCCGAAAACCAGCCGTCGCCCACGATGCGCTCGGCGGTGACGATCACCCTTTTGGCCGCGCGGGAAAGGAGCACGTCCTCATACAGCGGGCCTTCAAAACTTGCGTTGCCTTGTGCATCAGCTACCTGCGCATGGACAATGGCGAAGTCCGGCCGGATGGCTTGCACCGCCGCCAACGTTTCGCCCGTAAAGGGATCAGTCACATCGGCAAAGTAGTCGTTGACCTGCCGAAGGTCGCTGACCTTCAGCCCGCGCACCGGCATGAACGGTATGCCGTAGCTGGCGGCGCGCAGGGCGGAAATGACAGTGTAGCAGGCGTGCTCATTGGCGCGAACCAGCCCCTTTTGCACCGAGGCGCGGTAGCGCTGCGCCAGCCCGTATTGGCTTTCGTAGCTGACAAAACCTGCGTCTACAACGCCGGCGCATCCGCCCAGACACAACGCGTCCACATCCATCGCGCCCGCCGTCTTGACGACGCGCAGGTTTTTCCGCCCCTGACGGATCAGCTCGAAGACGGCCGCCATGGGCGCGCGGTTGAGCGTGTTGCCGCCCAGCCCCACGCAGTCTCCGTCGTGAACGAGGGAAATCGCTTCGGCGAGCGTACAGAGTTTGTTCATATGCACCTCACTTGGCGGCGTTTGCGGCGATGTGAACCGCGTCCCATACGCCTGAAAAGGGCGGCGCATAGGCGAGGTCCACCATACCCAGCTCGTCCGTCGTCATGCCCGCATGAATCGCCACAGCGAAGATATCGGCGCGCATCACCGCGCCCTTTTCGCCTGCCACGCAGGCACCCAGAAGACGGCGAGTGCGGGTTTCATAGATGAGTTTGATGACCAGCTTGGTGGGGGCGGGGTAATACGCGGGATGATCGTTGGCCGTGACGAGCTTCGTGCAGTAGTCGATGCCCAACCGCGCCGCGTCCTTTTCGCTCATGCCGGTGCGCCCCATTTCAAGCCCGCAGACCTTGATGGCGGCGGTGCCCAGCGCGCCGACGAATTTCTCGTGCGCCCCGGCCATGTTGCTACCGGCGATGCGCCCGCATTTGTTGGCGTAAGTGCCCAGCGGAATGAAGTAATCCTCCTCCATCAGCCGGTGATAGACAACGGCACAGTCGCCCGCGGCGTAGATATGTTCCAGCGACGTGCGCATCTCTCGATCCACGAGTATCGCGCCGTTGCGCGCCATGCGGATGCCCGTATCGCGCAGAAAATCCGTCGCCGGAACTACGCCCACGGACATGAGGATCATATCGCAGGGGAAGTCTTCCTGACTGGTGCGCACGATGCGCTCGCTGCCGGCATCGGCAATTTCCTGCACACGGCAGCCCACGCGCACGCGCACGCCGTTTTTCTCCAGCTCCTGCGCCGCCAGCTCGGAAAACTCCGGCTCAAAGGAGGCGAGCAGGCGCGGCCCCGCCTCGATGAGCGTGACCTCCTTGCCCAGATGCAGCAGCGCCTCGACCATCTCCAGCCCGATATATCCGCCGCCGACCACGGCCACGCGGGTGACGTCGCGCAGGCGGAGAATCTCATGCAGGAGCAGGCCGTCCTCCATCGTCTTGAGGTAGAAGACGGCGGGCGAATCCGCGCCGGGGATTTTGGGGTTGACGCTGTTGCAGCCGGTCGCAACCATGAGCACGTCATAAGCGTCTTCAAAGACGGCGCCCGTATCCAGATTTCGAACTGTTACGGTCTTCCTTTCGGGATCGACCCGCGTGACCTCGTGGAACAGATGCGTCTCGATGCGCATCTCTTTGTAGACGGCCTGCGTCCGGGCGATCAGCTTCGCGGGATCGTCGTTGAAGCCGCCCACATAATAAGGAAGGCCGCATGCGCCGTAGGAGAGGAAGCCGCCGCGCTCATACACCACAATCTGCGCGTCCGGCTTGACGCGCCGGAGCTTGGAGGCAGCGGACATTCCGGCCGCCACGCCGCCGATGACGATGGCTTTCATATCGCATGCACCTCGGTTTCACGTTTTTATGCGGGGTTCGCCGGTCTTTCGCGTCAGCGAATCCCCTTCAGGCGTTCGAGCACCGCGCGCGTAATCGCTTCCAGCTCGGCCTCATCGTTGGCGGCGCTTCCGCCCGCGCAGCCACAGGAGGAAGGCGCGGCTTCCTGCGCGCCGTAGGTCTTCAGCGTGCGGGGCTCGCTCTGCACGGGGCTGTGCCCCGCGACCACGTCTGTGGTGTTGGTGGGGCGCGCGGTGCAGGCCGGAATGCCGCCGCTGCTGATGCCCATGCGGCGGCGAATCTCCACCAGTTCGCCGACCTGATCGCAGCTCAGCACGTTGGCCTTGCCGATGATGTTGCCGGTATACATGATGACCATGGCGTAATGCTCGGTTGATTCAAGGCGATACCACGCTTCCATCAAATCCTTGCCCCATGCCAGCGCGCCGTGGTTGGCGAGCAGCAGCGCGTTGTAATCCTTGCAATAGGGCGCGACGCTGTCGGGGATGCCCTGAGAGCCGGGGGTTTCGTAGTGAACGCAGGGCACTGTGCCCAGATTGACCAGCGCCTCGGGATAGATGGCGCGATCCAGACTCATACCGGCGATGGCGAAGGATGTGCTGATGGGCGGATGGGCGTGGCACACGCCGCCAACCTCGGGATTTTCATTGTAGACGCGCAAATGCATCTTGACCTCGCTGGAAGGGCCGCGCTCGCCCTGAGAGATCACCGTGCCGTCCAGCCGGAGCTTGACGAGCATGTCCTCCGTCATAAAGCCCTTGGATACGCCGGTGGGCGTGGTCCAGATGGTGTTTTCATCCACCTTGCAGCTGATATTGCCGTCGTTGGCGGCAACGAAGTTCTTTGCATACATTCTGCGGCCGATTTCAACGATCAGTTTTTTTGCCTCGGCGTCCGTGGGGTAGCGTCTGTTTTCCATAAATTTGTCACCTGCTCCTTGCGTTCTGCGCCGCTAATTCGTTTAGTTTTTGTTTAATGAACGGTTCAGTTGTTTACCACTTACTATTATATGGCCATTGTTTAGCAATGTCAACAGGAACGGCGATGATTTTTAGCACATTTGACAGGGTACGTTTGAGGACGACTAAACATCTGACGATCTGACCATTCAAAAAGCCTTGACATATCTTAAAAATTCCGTTTTTGTTCACAGCTAAACAACTAAACTTAATACAGCATAATTTTATTTGAACAATGCTTGACAAATCAGTGTCCAAGGATTATACTAAATGCAACAAAAGGGCACGGAGATTGCCCTGAAAAATTGAACAGGAGGGTTACCATGAAAAAGATCCTCGCTATCGTTCTGGCTCTGATGCTGGCGCTGACCATGTGCGCGGGCGCCGTCGCGGAGACCGAGAACCCTGTCGCCGGCAAGAAGGTCGCTTACGTGATGTTGCTGCCTTCCGCCACCATCTTCCAGATGTGGAAGGATTCCTGCGCCGACCTGTGCAAGGCGCTGGACGTCGATTTCGACTTTTTCTTCTGCAACGGCGATTTCAACGCCTGGATGGACACCATCAACAGCTGCGCAGCCGCAGGGTATGACGGCCTGCTCATCTCCCACGGCAATCAGGACGGCTCCTACGTCTTCCTGAAGGAAGTGGCCGAGAAGTACCCGGAAATGAAGATCGTGTGCTTCGATACCCAGTTCTACACGGACGGCGAATACCAGAAGATCCCGGGCATCACGCAGATGTTCCAGCAGGATAAGAGTCTGGTCACCGTTCTGCTCGACGACATGATCGCCAAGTTCGGCGAGGGCGCCCGCCTGATTAAGGTTTGGCGCGGCCCCAACTACAACAGCCCGTTCGACCGTCGCGAGGTCGGCTGGCAGGAATACGAAGCGGCCGGCAAGATCGTCACCGTCGGCGAAATCCAGCCGCTGCAGGACAGCGTTGACTCCGCCAACGCCGTGACCGCCGCGTATCTGCAATCCATCAACCGCGAAGACGTGGACGGCGTCATCGCTTACTACGATCTCTACGGTCAGGGTGTTTACAAGGCGATCGAAGAGAACGCCATGTTTAACGGCACCGAGGGCGCCGCGCTGCCGATGGGCTCTGTCGACATCGATCAGGTTGACGTGACCAACATGCAGAACCGCCCCGACCTGTGGGCTGCGGCCGGCACCACCGACTGGACCATGAACGGCGAAATCGGCATGCGTATCCTCATGCTCGAAATGGCCGGCGAATATGATAAGATCTATGATCCTGCCACCAAGACCTACGGCGTGGACGTGGTCGAAGTTCCGGGCACCGCCATCAAGGCTGAGGCGCTGCGCGAAGATCACACCGTCGAGAATCTGGCCGACGTGGCCGGCGAGACCTATGGCAACCTCGGCTATCTGTCCGTGGCTGACTGGATGCCCGCCGAACTGATTCACTAAGTTCCGGTAAGCACGTCAAAAAACCATTCTGAGCAATGTTTCTTGACAAAGAAGCGTCGGAGTCTTTGCTCCGGCGCTTCTTCTTCGAAAAGAACCCCTGAAAAATCTTCGAACCCGTCTTTTGAAATCAATCTTTTGAAATCAATCTTCGAAAAGAAACTGCCTCGAGCAGAAATAGAGAAGAGGGAAATCCATGGACAAGCTGACTCTTGGAACCCGGAATGTTTCCATCGAATTTCCCGGTGTGAAGGCGTTGACCGATGTAAACTTCGAAGTCAGCACCGGCGAAATCCGGGCGCTCGTGGGCGCGAACGGAGCGGGCAAATCCACTCTGATGAAGGTCTTTGCGGGCGCAAACCCCGACTATACCGGAGAGGTCTATCTCAACGACAAGGTTGTGGAGCTGCGAACGCCCATGGCCGCGAAAAAGCTGGGCATCCAGATCGTGTATCAGGAAGTGGATATGGCGCTGGTGCCGACGCTCTCCGTCGCCGAAAACGTGATGCTCAACGATATGGTCATGTCCGCAAAGGGCAAGCCCCTGATGAACTGGGCTCAACTGCGCACCGACGCCAAACGGGTGCTGGAGAAGCTCCATATCGACGTCAACGTTCGCACACTGGTGCAGGACCTCTCCCTCGCGCAGAAGCAGATGGTTCTCATCGCCCGCGCCATAGCCAACGAATGTAATTTCCTGATTTTGGACGAGCCAACCGCGCCCCTGAGCGACACGGAAACCGCGGAGCTCTTCCGGCTGGTCAAGCACCTTCAGGAAACCGAGAATATCGCCATCATCTTCATTTCCCACCGAATCCATGAAATTCTCCAAATCTGCGAGAAATATACCGTCATGCGCAACGGCGTGATCGTGGATACCTCCCCGGTGACCAAAGAGACCACCTCGCGTGAAATCGTCGAAAAAATGCTGGGACGCACCTTTGAAGAGCAATTCCACAAAGAAAAGGTGCAGATCGGCGAAAAGGTCTTTGAGGTCAAGAACCTCTGCGGCGCAGACGGCAAGGTCGAAGACGTATCCTTCTATGTGCGCAAGGGCGAGATTGTCGGCATCGCTGGTTTGGTCGGCGCAGGCAAATCCGAGCTGTGCAAAACCATCTTCGGCGCGTACGAGCGCACCTCTGGCAGCGTGCTGCTGGGCGGTCGCGAGCTGAAGATCAACAACCCCTCTCAGGCGGTGAAAAACGGAATCGCGCTGGTTCCTGAAGAGCGCCGCAAAGAGGGCGTGCTGGTCAACGAAAACGTCACCCTCAACCTGTCTGCTGCTGCACTGAGCAAGTTCTGCAACGGCTCTTTCGTCAGCAAAGCCAAAACGGAAAAGAACGCGCATGAATACGTGGAGGGGCTGGATATCAAAACGCCTTCCATCAAGCAGCATGTCAAAAATCTTTCCGGCGGCAATCAGCAGAAGGTCGCCGTAGGCAAATGGCTGGCGGCAGACTGCGACGTTTACATCTTCGACGAGCCCACCAAGGGCGTTGACGTGGGCGCCAAGCAGGATATCTTCCGCCTGATTAACGACATTACCCTGCGCGGCAACAGCGTAATTTACGCATCCTGCGAAAACGCCGAGCTGCTTTCCATCACCGACCGCATCTACGTGCTCTTTGACGGGCGCGTGATGGCCGAATTGGAGACAGCCAAGACCGACGAGGATGAAATCATGCATTACGCTGTCGGCAGCACAACCAAGTACGCCCGCTAAGGGCGATCACAGGAGGGTGTTACTATGCAAACGACCCCAAAACCGATCTCGACGAAATCCCCGCGGAAGACCAAGAACGCCGCGCGCTTCTTGCTGGATTGGGCAGCCGTCATCGCGCTGGCGCTGTGCTTCATCGTCTTCACGCTCATCAAGGGCAGCCGCTTCATGTCGTTCAACAACATGATCAACATCCTGCGCGCCATGTCCATCACCACTGTGTTCGCCATCGCCGCTACGGTTACCATGGCGCCGGACGGCTTTGATATGTCTGCCTGTACGCTGGCAAGCTGCTCGGCCTATGTGTTCGTGAGCATGTATCTGTGGTACGGCCTGCCGCTGTTCGCGTGCGTGCTGATTACCATCGCCGTGACGCTGGTCATGTACCAGCTGACCATGTTCCTCATCCTCGTCTGCAAGATTCCGGATATGCTGGCGACCTGCGCGCTGATGTTCGTGCATCAGGGCCTGGGGCAGTGGTATATCGGCGGTGGCGCGGTTTCCACCGGCATGCGCACGCCCGCCGGCGCGCAGCCCGCACGCATCAAGCTGGAGCCTGCCTTCAGCGCCATCGGCAAAGAGCCTTGGCTGATCATCATCATGCTGGTCTGCGTGCTCATCGCGCACATCTTCCTCGAATATACTAAACACGGCCGCTTCATCTACGCCATGGGCGGCAACAAGCAGGCGGCCAAGCTGAGCGGCATCAACGTCAAGGCTTACCGCTATCTGGCCGGCATGATTACCGCGGTGTTCGTCGCCATCGGCGGCATCCTCGTTGCCTCCCGCGGCAGCTCCGCGCAGGTCATGTGCTGCGATAACTACCTGATGCAGTCGTTGGCAGCCGTGTTCGTCGGCCGCTCGGTCGGCGGCGCGGAAAGACCCAACGCGCTGGGCACCCTGATCGGCGCGATGATGGTTTCCACGCTGGAAAACGGCCTGACCATCTGCGCGGTACCGTTCTATGTGCTGCCCGCCGTCAAGGGCGCGGTGCTCGCGCTGGCGCTGGTTGCAGCCTACGCCACAAAGAAGGAACAGTGATGGACGGCTTGAACCATCATCACCGGTTCGAGATGATCCAGCTGCTGTTTCAAACAGAACAGACACAGGACCGGAACGGGAAGTAAAGCCCGGACTGGTCCGGTTTCATCTATGCCGCAAACCCCAGATCGCATCTGCCACAGAGAACCCTGTCACAATTCCGGTCACTATATATTCAGGAGGAATGCCTGCATGAAGATTCTCAACTACGGTTCCATGAATATAGACAATGTCTATCAGGTTGATCACATGATTCAACCGGGCGAAACGCAAATGGCAATCGCCAAGAACGTGTTCGCCGGTGGAAAAGGGCTCAACCAGTCCATCGCCATCGCCAAAGCGGGCGGCACGGTGTATCACGCCGGCGTAGTCGGTGAAGACGGCGCCATCCTGATGGATACGCTGGCAAAGCACGGCGTGGATACGCGCTATGTTAAGCACGCAGCCGGTCCTTCCGGGCACACCGTCATTCAGGTAGACTCAAGCGGACAAAACAGCATCATCGTCTTTGCCGGAGAAAACATGCGCGTTCTGGATGAAGATATTGAGCGTGTGCTTTCCGAATTCAATAAAGGCGATTTGCTCATCCTGCAAAATGAGCTGGATCATTCGCCTGCCATCATGCGCATGGCTTCCGAGCGCGGCATGACAATCATCTTCAACCCCTCTCCCGTAAACAGTACGCTGAACAGCTATCCGCTCGCATGCGTCGATTGGTTTCTGCTCAACGAAATCGAGGGCAAAGCACTCACACAGGAGACCGAACCCAAGCGGATTCTCGCAGCGCTGAAAGCACTTTATCCCAACGCAGGCATCGTGCTGACGCTGGGCGAAGACGGCGCATACTGCATGCGCGGAGACGAGATTCTCTATCAACCCGCCTTTCCGGTTCAGCCGGTCGATACCACCGCCGCAGGCGATACCTTTACGGGTTATTTCGTCACAGGGCTTTCCCGCGGCGAAGATTTATCCAAGGTGATGGAGCGATCCGCCAAGGCTGCCGCTATCGCTGTAAGCCGCGCCGGCGCCGCAGAGAGCATCCCCTGCGCCGATGAGGTGTAACCCTGCCAAATGCTTCAAACTTCGGCTCACGCGACGATTTTGCGCCATTCCCTATACATCAAAAAGGCTCAGCTAACGCTGGGTTCAGCTTGTTGACATAAGCAAGCTTGGCTTGAATAGCGAAAAGAAAATGAGCAAATCTGAAATTTTGTACAAATTCGTATAACGGGTGCGCAATGTGTATAAAGACGCGGTTGTCTTGCTGAGTTATCTTGAAAATCCTTTGGAGAGGTCAGGGCACTTCGAGTATTTATATCGGCTCATACAGAGCTTACCTCGCTGGAAATTCTCAATATCTACGCAAAACGCTGGAATATTGAAGTATTCTTCCGAAACTGTAAGCAGAAGCTCGCCTTCGACAAGTGCCAGCTTCGCAAAAAACAGGGCATTACGAGGATGTGGCTCATTCTTTCGTTTATCTACTTTCTGTGCTGCACCGTTTCCAGATGTGTCGGCTCATTCGATGAAGGGTACAATTATTTCAGAAATTGTGTTTTGCAAGAGATCTTTGCTCAAAATGCTTTCTCGATGTAAATAGGGGCATTTGTGCACTTTTCGGGATTTGCTCATTTATAGCATGAAGCGGAGCTACCGTTTGGTCGATGACCCAAGAGAAAATATGTAAACCATGTGCTTGCACAAAGTGTAAACCATGTTGCTCTTGACAAGTTTTACCCCCCCCCTACTATTAGCGAGAACCCCGCTTTTGTTTTCTCATATTGTATTAACCTCGGTGGGATTAGCCAAGGAAAGAGACTTTGAGAGATCAGAGTCTCTTTTGCTATGCAAAGGAAATAGGACGAGAAGGGATTTGAACCGACCGGGGGTGAGAAAACCGAAAGTCGGCGCATAAGGCGCGATGCGCGCCCTACGATCTACGCAAAAAACCGCCCATTTTATACAGCGGACGGCTTTCTGCATATTCAAAGGTTTGGAGCGTGACATGAAACGCGAGCGGTGAGCGCGGTCACGGATGCGCATGCCGATGGGGCGAAAGCGGCTTCGCCATCGCCCGCCCGCCCAGCTCGACGAGCAGCTTGGGGAAGCCCATGCCGATGAGAATCCCCAGCGCAATCGCGCCCGCGAGGGCGAGCGTCTGCATGCCGCGCAGGGTGAACGCCTCCATGTTGCGGGAGACGAGCGCATACGCCGTGTGATAGATGCCCGCGCCGGGGACGAGCGGGAAGATACCCGTGACGATGAACACGGTGGAGGGCATTTTCAGCGCGATGGACAGCATGCGCGAGAGCAGCGTCAGCACGATGGCGGCCAGCGTCGTGGCCAGAAACAGCCCCACCGGCGCGGCAAGCAGATAGCAGCCCCAGGCGACCGCGCCGCAGACGGCGCAGGCAAGGTAGCTCCTGCGCGGCGCGTGAAAGAGAATGGCGAATGAGAACACGCCGAGGAACGCGGAGAGAACCTGACCCATCATAGCGCAATGCCTCCCATAAAGCCCAGCAGCATCGCGCCGCCGCATACGCCCAGCGCGATGCACACGGCGGTCAGAACGGCGCTGATGCAGTGAATCACGCCGGAGAGATAGTCGCCGTTGAAAAACTCGCGAATGGATGTGGTGAACGTCACGCCCGGCACCATCGGCACAATGCCGCCGATGACGACCCACGACGCATTGAGTGCAGGGAAGCACGCCGCCAGAAGCCCGCTGAGCAGCGTGACCAGCACGCTGCCCCAGATATACGGCATGAAGGCGGAATGTCGCTTTTGGGCGGCAAACAGGTAGATTTGCAGCAGGAGCCCGATGGGGAACGCCGCGACGCTGTCCAGCAGCGACCCGCCGAACAGATAGCAGAAGCTCGCCGCGCCCAGCGCGCAGGCGAAGATGTGCGTGATCGGCTTTTCGGGGGTGAGCGTTTCAACGCGGGTCAGCGCGGCCTCGGCCTCGTCCATCGACCACTTGCCCGCGCAGATCTCGCGGGAGACGGCGTTCACCGCGTCGATGCGGCTCAGGTTCACGCCGCCCAGCGGCACATGGCGCACGAGGCTCAGCGCGTGGTCTGTGCCTTCGCCCTCGGTGGCGAAAATGCCGTTGGAGATGACGTAGACGTTGTGATCCGTCACGCCGTAAGCGCAGAGGATTCGGATCATCGTCTCCTGCACGCGGAAGATTTCGGCGCCGTTTTTGAGCAGGATGCAGCCGGCGTGACCGGCCAGCTCCAGCGCCTTGCGATGCTTATCCATAATGGCCTCCCGAAAATGGTATGAGACGATTATAGCATAAAGAAAAAGCACGGGGAAGAAAATCCTCATGCTTTTTGGATTTCAGTTACTGCGCAAACTGGCTTTGGTAGAGCGTCGCGTAGAAGCCGCCCTTGGCGAGCAGCGATTCGTGATTACCCTGCTCGATCACGTGGCCGTCCTTCATAACCAGAATCACATCCGCGCTCTGGATGGTGGACAGGCGGTGCGCGACGATGAAACTCGTGCGTCCCTGCATCATCCGCGCGAAGGCTTCCTGAATTTTCAGCTCGGTGCGCGTGTCGATGGAGGACGTCGCTTCGTCGAGAATCAGCATCGGGGGCAGGCAGAGCATCACGCGGGCGATGCACAGGAGCTGCTTCTGCCCCTGCGAGAGCTGGCCGCCCGATTCGCTGATGACCGTGTTGTAGCCATCCGGCAGGCGCTTGATGAAGCTGTGCGCGTGGCTGGCCTTGGCGGCGGCGATGATCTCCTCATCCGTCGCGTCCGGCTTGCCCATGGCGATGTTCTCGCGGATGGTTCCGGCGGAGAGCCACGTATCCTGCAAAACCATGCCGATGTTTTCGCGCAGGCTGCGGCGTGTCAGGCGGCGCGTCTCGTGGCCGTCCACGTGGATTTCACCGGAATCCACGTCGTAAAAGCGCATCAGCAGGTTGATCATCGTCGTCTTGCCGCAGCCGGTCGGGCCGACGATGGCGACGCGCTGGCCGGGCTGAACGTGCAGCGTGAAATCCTCGATCAGCTTGCGATCCGGGGCATAGGAGAAATACACGTGGTCGATGGACACCGCGCCGTCGGGACGGTCGATCTGCTCCGCGTCCGCCGGGTCGGGCGTCTGCGCGGGCTCGTCGATCAATTCAAAGACGCGCCCCGCGCAGGCCAGCGCGTTTTGCAGCTCCGTCACCACGCCGGAGATTTCGTTGAACGGCTTGGTGTACTGGTTGGCGTAGGAGAGGAAGCTCGACAGCCCGCCGATGGTCAGGCGGCCGTTGACGGCGGCCAGCGCGCCCGCAAAGCCGACCGCCGCGTACACCAGCGAATTGACGAAGCGCGTGCAGGGGTTGGTCAGAGAGGAGAAGAACGTCGCCTTGAGCGAGCAGTCGCGCAGGCGCTCGTTCACCTCGTCGAACGCGGCGAGGGTCTGCGCCTCGTGGCCGAAGGCCTGAACGAGCTTCTGCTCGCCGATGGCCTCGTCGATGAGCGCGGTCTGCTCGCCGCGCGTCACGGATTGCAGGCGGAACATCGCATACGTCCGCTTGGCGATGAAGTTGGCGACCAGCAGCGAGAGCGGCGTGATGAGCACGACCAGCAGCGTGATCGGCGCGCTTAACGTCAGCATGAAGCCCAGCGTGCCCAGAATCGTCATCACGCCGGAAAAGAGCTGGGTGAAGCCCATCAGCAGGCCGTCCGCGAACGTGTCCACATCGGCGATCATGCGGCTGACGGTGTCGCCGGTCGGGTGCGCGTCGAGGTAGGAAAGCGGCAGGTTCTGGATGTGCGCGAAGGCGTCTCGGCGGATGTCGCGCACGGTGTCGTAGGTGATGCGGTTATGCAGCGCGTTCATCAGCCACTGCGCCGCCGCCGTGACGACGATGCAGACGGCGATGGTCAGCAGAATCGGCTTCAGCGCGGCGAAATCCACCGCGTTCGGGCCGACGATGCAATCCACCGCGCGGCCGACGAGGATCGGCACATACAGCGTCAGCGCGACGCTGATCAGGCACAGCGCCAGCGAGAGCACGACCAGCGAGACGTGCGGGCCGATGTAGCGGAGCACGCGGCGCATGACCGCGCCCTGCGAGGCGATGGAGGGCTTTTTCTTGTCGTTGGCCATTTAATGTCCCTCCTTCTTGAACTGGGAGGCATAGATTTCCTGATAGACCGGGCAGGCGGCGAGCAGCTCGTCGTGCGTGCCCATGCCCGCAACGCGGCCGTCGTCCAGCACGATGATCCGGTCGGCGAAGCGCACGGAGGCCGCGCGCTGGGAGACGATGAACGTCGTCGGTGGGTTTTCCATCTGGCGGATGGCGCGGCGCAGGTTGGCGTCTGTCGCGTAATCCAGCGCGGAGGCGCTGTCATCCAAAATCAGGATTTCCGGCTTGCGCACGAGCGCGCGCGCAATCGTCAGGCGCTGGCGCTGGCCGCCGGAGAAATTGCGGCCGCCCTGCTCCACCGGCTCGTCAAGCCCCTGCGACTTGGCGGAAACCACGTCGAGCGCCTGCGCGACCTTGAGCGCGTCGCGCAGGTCGGCTTCGGTGGCGTCGGCATTGCCCCAGAGCAGGTTGCTGCGAATCGTGCCCTTGAAGAGCATGGCCTTTTGCGGCACAACGCCGATGCGGCGGCGCAGCTCGTCCTTGCGGATGTCGCGCACGTCCATGCCGTCCACCAGCACCCGGCCGCTCGTCACGTCATAAAAGCGGGGGATGAGGTTGACCAGCGTGCTCTTGCCGCTGCCTGTGCCGCCGATCACGCCGATGGTCGCGCCGGGCGCGGCGGTGAAGCTCACGCCGGAGACGGATTCCGCGCCTGCGCCGGAATAGCTCATGGAAACGCCGTCGAAGACGACGCTGCCGCGCGGCGCGTCGATGGCCGGCGTCTTTTCGCCGTCCTTCTGCGTGGAGCGGATGGCGAGGACGGCGGCCACGCGGTCGCCGCAGGCTGCCGCCTTCGTCAGCGTGATAATCAGGTTCGCCATCTTAATCAGCTCGACGAGAATCTGGCTCATGTAATTATACAGCGCGACGACCTGCCCCTGCGACAGCGCGCCCATCTGCACGCGCACCGCGCCGGTGTGAATCAGCACGATCACCGCCGCGTTGATGACCACGTAGGTCGCCGGGTTCATCATCGCGGAGATGCGGCCGACGGCAAGCTGCATGCGGGTGAGAAGCTGAAGCTTGCGCTCAAACTTCGCGCGCTCCGCGTCCTCCTTGCAGAAGGTGCGAACCACGCGAACGCCCGTCAGGTTTTCGCGGGTCGTCGCGGTCACGCTGTCCAGCTGCCCCTGCACGCGGCGATACATCGGGATGGTCGCCAGCATGATGGAAAACACGATGACGCACAGCACGGCGATCACGCCCGCAAAAATCAGCGCGCATTTCGTGTCGATGGTGAACGCCATGACCATCGCGCCGAAGACGACGAAGGGCGAGCGCAGCAGCAGGCGCAGGCACATGTTCACGCCGGTCTGCACCTGATTAATGTCGCTGTTCATGCGGGTGATGAGCGTGGAGGTGCCGACGGTATCCAGCTCGGTATAGCTCAGCGTCTGGATATGCGCCATGAGCACGTGGCGCAGCTTGGCGGAAAAGCCGATGGCCGCCTTGGCGGAGAAATACTGCGCGGTGACGGAACTGAGCAGCCCCACGCCGCCGAGCACGACCAGCCACAGGCACATGCGCACAATGAAGCCCGTATCGCCCGAGGGGATGCCCCGGTCGATGATCGCCGCCATAATCAGCGGGACGATCAGCTCAAAGGAGGCTTCCAGCAGCTTGAACAGCGGCGCGAGCACACACTCCAGCCGGAAATCCCGGATGTAAACAAGCAGTTTTTTCAAAAAACATCCACCTTCTCTGCAATAAAAATGGAGCAACAAAAACAGATACATTATAGGATGATTTTTGTTTTTTGGCAAGAAAAAACGCGCGGAGCCTGTGCGCAGGGACGGGCTCTGCTCCAGAAAAAACAGCGGTTTTCACGGCGATGGTTTGAAGTTGTCAGACCTTTGATAAAAAAGAAACCAAGATAAGATGATTTTTTTGGAAGGATTTTTCCCGGAACAGACCGAATATACACCGGGATAACGACACAATGGAGGAAGAATCAATGGCTTACAATTACGATATTCCGTTTCATGTGGATCTGACGGATCGCGTCGCGCTGGTGACGGGCGGCAACGGCGGCATCGGCGGCATGTTCTGCCGGGCGCTGGCGGCTTGCGGCGCGACGGTGATCGTGCTGGGGCGCAACCTTGAGCGCTGCCGGATGGTCGCGGACGAAATCAACGCGGGCGGCGGCAAGGCGGACGCGATCGCCGGCGATGTGACCGACGAGGCGGCGATGCTGCGCGTGAAGGAAGAAATCGCGCAGAAATACGGACGGCTGAACATCCTGATTAACGCGGCGGGCGGCGCGGTCAAGAGCGCGATGGTTCCGCAGGATCAGATGGCCGCTCCGGGCGAGAAGACGTTCTTCGACGTCGGCGCGGACGACATCCAGAAGGAATTTGACCTGAACATGCGCGGCACGTGGCTGCCCAGCAAGGTGATGACCCCGCTGCTGATCGGCCAGCCGGGCGCGTGCGTGCTCAACGTCTCCTCGATGAGCGCGTTCACCCCGCTGACGCGCATCCCCGGCTATTCCGGCGCGAAGGCGGGCGTTTCCAACTTCACCCAGTGGCTGGCGACGTATCTGGCGCGTTCCGGCGTTCGCGTGAACGCGATTGCACCGGGCTTCTTTATGACCGAGCAGAACCACGCACTCCAGTTCAACCCGGACGGCACGCCGACCCCGCGCTGCGCGCATATCGTGGACGGCACGCCGATGCGCCGCTATGGCGAGCTCAAGGAGCTGATCGGCGCGATGCTCTTCCTCGTCGATGAGCGTGCGGCCAGCTTCGTGACCGGCGTTGTGCTGCCCGTGGACGGCGGATACAGCGCGTTCTCGGGGGTGTAAACCTGCGCGGCCAGAAGCCGCAAGAATTCGCAAGTAAAATCGATAGCGTTTGAAAAAGCCCCGGCATTCAGATGAATGTCGCAGACTGTAGACAAAAAGCTATTCTCCCCCCGGAGGGGGGAGAATAGCCCTTTCCGCAAATGAAAGAATAGCTGAATTTCTTGATTTTGCTATTCAAGCCAAGTTTGCTTATGTCAACAAGCCTCGACATTCAGATGAATGTCGGGGCTTTTGGCTTGCGGATATTTGTTTTTGACGATTATACACCACGTTTTATGTAATATCAATCATATAAAGAAAAAACATCCGCCTTTTTCGAGACGGATGTTAAAGCAATGCGGGAAATCCAGAAACCTCAGGTTTCTGGCAGGCGTTTGAGGGCAGCGCCCACAAATCATCAGGTCTGCGCCGCGCCGTCCACCGAGAGAATTTCGCCCGTGACATAGCTGGCCAGATCGCTGGCGAGGAACAGGAACGCATTGGCGACTTCCTGCGGCTCGCCCATGCGCTGGAGGGGAATCGGCGCGCAGATGCGCTTGACCATGTCCTCCGGCAGATTGGCGACCATGTCCGTGCGGGTCACGCCGGGGGCGACCGCGTTTACGCGGATGTTGTCGCGCCCCAGCTCGCGCGCGAGGCTGCGGGTCAGGCCGTTGACGGCGAATTTGCTGGTCGGGTAGCCCACGCCGGAGGGCTGGCCGTAGATGCTGACCATCGAGCTGGTGTTGATGATCGCGCCGCCGCCCTGCGCCTTCATAATCGGCGCGACGGCGCGGCAGCCGTTGAACACGGCCGTCACGTTCAGATCCATGATGTTTTTGAACGCGGCCGGGTCATACTGGTAGAGCGGCTCGCGCGCGGAAATGCCCGCGTTGTTCACCAGAATGTCGATGCGGCCAAAGGCCTCGGTGACCTTCGCCATGGCGGCTTCCACCGCGGCGTAATCGGTCAGGTCGGGCGCAAGACCCATGACGTCCCAATCCGGGTTTTCGGCCTTGAGCTTGGCCAGCGCCTTGTCCACCGTCTCCTGACGAGAGCCGAAGAGCGCAACGGACGCGCCGTTTTTAAGGAACGTTTCCACAATGGCAAAGCCGATGCCGCGGGTACCGCCGGTCACGACCGCCTTCTTTCCTTCAAGCAGCATGAAAAATACGCCTCCTGTACGCGGCCGGACGAAAAGCAAACGTCCGACCTATATTGAGAAAATGATAGCATATTTTGGGCGAATACGCAAGGCGCTGACGACAATTCCGCGCCGGTTTCAGGGACGCTGGCGCTCGAGCTGCTCGACCTCCTGCATCCAGAGGATGCTCTGCGCGTCCGAGGGCATGCGCCAATCGCCGCGCGGGGAAAGGCTGACCGAACCGACCTTCGGGCCGTCCGGCATGGCGGAGCGCTTAAACTGCTGGGTGAAGAAGCGGCGGACGAACGTGCGCAGGGCGGCGAGAATCGCGTCGTCGGCATATTGCCCGTCAAACGCGGCCTTGGCCAGCGGGTAGAGCCTGAGCGGGGACGCGCCGCTATCCATCATGTGATAGAGGAAGAAATCGTGCAGGGCATACGCGCCCAAGGTGTCCTCCGTGCGCTGGGTCAGCTCGCCCGCCTTGGAGGGGATCAGCTCGGGGGAGATCGGCGTATCGAGGATGTCCTCCACGACCGGGGCGATTTCGCCGCCGAGCTTTGCGCCCGCGTAGCGGACGAGATGCCGGATCAGCGTTTTGGGCACGGAGGCGCTCATGTTGTACATGCTCATCTGGTCGCCGTTGTAGGTGCACCAGCCCAGCGCCAGCTCGCTCAAATCGCCCGTGCCCAGCGCGAGGCCGCCGATCTGGTTGGCGACGTCCATGATGATCTGAGTGCGTTCGCGCGCCTGCGAATTTTCGTAGGCGACGTCGTGAATTTCGGGATCCTGCCCGATATCCTCAAAGTGCTGCTCGACGGCCTTGACGATGGGGATGGTTCGGGTCGTGCAGCCGATCAGCGCCATCAGCCGGAGCGCGTTTTGCAGCGTGCGGCTGCCCGTGCCCATGCCGGGCATGGTAATGCCGACCAGCCCCTCCATCGGATAGCCCGCGCGGCGGAACGCATAGGCGGCGGCGAGCAGGGTGAGCGTCGAATCGAGGCCGCCGCTCACGCCGAGCACGGCGCGCCGGGTGTTCACCCGCTCCATGCGGGTCAGCAGGGCGGTGGTCTGAATCAGCAGGATTTCCTCCGTGCGCGCGTCCCGCTCCGCGCCGGCGGGCACGAAGGGCAGGGGAGAGACGGCGCGCAGCAGGCGCTCGTCGGCATGCGGGGGCAGCTCAAAGCGGACGGCGCGCAGGGATTGCGGCGCGTCCTCGGCAAAGGTGCGGCTCTGGCGGCGCTTGAAGCGCAGGCGCTCCACGTCCACATCCGCGACGGTGAAGGAGCTTTGGCGGGCGAAGCGCTCGTTTTCGGCGAGCAGGCGGCCGTTTTCATAGACCCCGGCATAGCCGGAAAACACCAGATCGGTGGTCGATTCGCCGTAGCCCGCGCCCGCGTAGAGATAGCCGCACAGGCAGCGCGCGCTCTGCTGGGCGATCAGCTCGCAGCGGTAGCGGTGCTTGGTGACCAGCTCGTTGGAGGCGGAGGGGTTGATGATCATCAGCGCGCCGCCCATGCACAGCCGCGCGGACGGCGGCGCGGGCACCCACAGATCCTCGCAAAGCTCGACGCCGAAGGAGAATCGGCCGCCGTCGAAGACCAGATCCCCGCCGACGGGGACGCTTTGGCCGCAGAGCGTCATGCTCTCCGGCGCGGAAGCCCCCGGCTCAAACCAGCGCTTTTCATAAAACTCGCCGCTGTTTGGCAGATGCGCCTTGGGTACCACGCCGAGAATCCGCCCGCCGCAGACCGCCGCCGCGCAGTTGTACAGCCTGCCGCCGATTTCCAGCGGAAGCCCGACGACGAACGCCGCGCGAACCGGCGCGTGGAGCAGCGTTTCAAGCGCTTGCAGACAGCCCGCCAGCAGCGGGGGGTGGAGCAGCAGGTCGGCACAGGTGTAGCCGCAGAGGCAGAGCTCCGGAAAAACGCAAAGCTCGGCGCGCTGCTCGTCCGCCTGACGCAGCAGCGCGAGGATTTCCTGCGCGTTGGCCTGCGGATCGGCCAGATGGACGCGCGGCACGGCGGCCATCGCGCGGATCATGCCGGGAATATGAGCCATAAACAGAACTCCCTTCGGAAGAAAAGCTGGGTTGTAACATCCGTTCAACCAACATGATAGCAAAGATGCGGTTAAATTTCAAGCGGCGAATCGGCGACAAAAAACAGAAAAAAGAACGATTTTGCTTGACAGAACTCATCTGTTAGCCTTATAATGAACAAGTATCTGGAAAAAGAGAATCACGACGTGGAGAGTTGTCCGAGTGGTCGAAGGTGCAGCACTCGAAATGCTGTGAGGGTCAAACCTCCTAGGGTTCGAATCCCTAACTCTCCGCCATAGTAAGTACCAGCTTTTGATACAAAGGCTGGCGCTTTTCTTTTACCCCATGGCGGCTCAAAAGCCCTTATGGCAAAGGGTTTTCAGACATTTTCTTGAAAATGTATCCCGATACAATCATCATTCCGATCATGTAAACAGGCACGGAAGGCAGAATCACTTTCCGCGCCTGTATTTTTTACCCCGCTGCGGTCAAAAGGGCGTGTTTTTAAGTTTTGTCAAATCATTTACGGCTTCTTAATAGCATCCTTTTATGATAAACCTGGCCTTTCCGCTCGCCATACTACAGGGGCATTCTCATTTTCCGGGTTCGGAACTCTACCGGAGAACAATGAAAGTACTGTCCGAATACGTGAGTAAAATGTTTGGCAGAAGGAAAGCCAACAGCCTGTGCGATCTCTCGAACCTTGAGTTGAGTATCGGAGAGCAGTTTTGCGGCGTTTTCCATACGAATCCGCAAAAGGGTTTGAGAATAGCTGGAACCCATTTCCCGGTGAAAAACCGTGCTCAGATAGGCGGCGGTCACCCCTAATTCTTCAGCCACAGAAGTCAGGCTAATCGGCTCGGCATAATGGTTTAAGATGTATTCCTGCGCTTTTTGTACCAACCCGTTTCTTACTGCTGTCTGCACAGATATGGAAATTCCTTGTTCACGCTGATTGGATGCAGCCTGAATAGCCATCAGGGACAGGGCGGCAGAAAGCTCCTCTTCATTAATCGGCTTGAGTAAATAGTCTGAGATATTCAGCCGAACCGCAGTACGGGCATAATCAAATTCATCATAGCCGGAAAGGATCAAAATGGGAATGTTTTTCTTTTTTTCGCGCAGAATGCGCGCCATCTCCAATCCATCCATAACCGGCATCCGAATATCAGTCAAAACACCGTCAAAGTTTTCTTTTTGCAGTTTTTCCAGAGCTTCCGCGCCATCGCAGGCAATATCGGCGGTTTCCCATTCCGGGCAGAAATTTGTCAGATTGGCGGCAAGATACTCCCGCATCAAATCCTCATCCTCAACGATCAATGCGCGGTACATAGGCTTCTCCTTTCGGCGGCAGGCGGAGCGTTACGCAAGTACCCTGTCCTCTTTTCGTTTCAAAACGCAGACCATATTCCGGGCCAAAGCGTAATTGAACACGACGGGCAATGTTGACCAAGCCCACGCCGCCTTCCTGTTTTTCGGGATCGAACGTTGACTGAGCCAGCGCTTCCTGAAGATGACGTTCTTTTTCTTCTGCCATTCCAAGCCCATTATCTTGGACACGCAGCAAAAGAGCGTCTGCGGTTTCTTTTAACGTGACGGTAATCTGGGCACCTCCACGTTTGGGTTCACACCCGTGAACCAAAGCGTTTTCAACAATCGGCTGGATCGTAAGAGCGGGAAGAAGATAGGTTTCCCACGCTGTTACATCCGGAAGCGTGTATTGCAAACCGCGATAGCGCTTTTGTTGCAAAGACAGATAACTCTCCACCAGCTTCATCTCGGCGCGCAGGCTGATTTCCCGTCCGGCGTTGACCATGCCGCGAAGGAGCGTGGCCAGCATCGCTATGCTTTGAACAGCCTCTTCGCTTTGATCTGTTTTAATCAGCAGATGAATGGTATTTAGCGCGTTAAAAAGAAAATGAGGTTGAATTTGATTGCAAAGCGCCGTATATTGAGCTTCTTTTTCCAAATAACGCGCCTCGTAAATCTGCCGTGTAAGAAGGTCGTTACGCGCCGTTTGTTCCTGGATTTGTGCCAGCATATTATTGAAAGAATCCGCCAGATAAGAAAACTCGTCGTGCCCGCCAGAAACGGCGCGAACCGTCAAATCACCGCTTTGAGCGGTATGCATCAGCTGCGTGATGTGAAACATGGGTCGCAGGAAAACCCTTACCAATGGAATAGAAACCGCTACGCCCAGCACTGCGCACAGCAGTGCGAAAGCCAAAGCCTTGTTTCTTGCACTTTCAGCAGCCGCTGTTAATACATGCATGGAATGTACATCAATAATACGCCAGTCCGTTGTGCGGAGCCGCTGAGAATGAACCAAATATTCCTGGCCCTCCAGACGAAATGAAAAATCTTCGATATTTGATTCAAATGGATGCGAGGTATTTAGCGCAGCGGCCAGCTCAGCCTGCCCCGTTTGATTATTGCTATACATCTGGTTCCCAGCATCGTCCCAAATGAATAAAGCTCCGCCCGCCTGGATTCCCGCCCTGTCACAAACTGCTTTAATTCCCTGATAATTGGCGTCGACCCGAATGACCCCTACCGGGTTGGAACTGTTGCTCATGCTGTTGATTCGCTGAACAACACTGAAAACCTCCAAAGCGCCTCGCCCCGCTCCTTCATGATGAGCAGGCAGGAAAACTGCCGTATGGCTGCTCAAGGCCTGCTGGTACCATTCCTCCTTGGAATAGCCATCCAGCGCTGAGCCCACACGTGTTTTACTGCTGGAATAAACGCCATTGCTGAGAATATATGCTCTGAGGATGTCGCTTCGCGGAAGCGTCATTACTTCCGTCAGATAAGCTTCGATGATCCGTTGTTTGTTCAGCCTTTCAGCTGCGGTAGCGGGCGTACTTTCCAGCTGCTCCATCACGCGCTTGTTATAATAGGGAGAAAGGCAGAGACGAAACAATTCGTCTATATAGGTATCCAAATTGATGCTTAGCTGCTCCAAAAGCTGGCGCGTCGATTGGGTGCTTTGAGCGATCAAATCGTTTCGATAGCTTCGATCGCTGAGAATCGTCGCAGCAGAAACAGAAACAAGAATCAGAACGGAAATCATCAAAAATAGTTTCTGCTTTACGCTTCCTTTCAGCATTACGCCCACCCCTCTATCATTATAGCTATTTTTAATTCGGAAAGCAATGCACCGAAAACACCATCTAAAAAAGAAGAACCATTTTCTAAAGAATACGGTATTTCTCTTTTGTAAATATGTTCTATAATAAATTACAGAAGAGGTTCAGCGCTTCTAAAATGCTGAACCCAAAAAGGAGGAGCAAACATGAAACGTACACTAACATGGTTGCTGACGCTGGTTCTCTGCCTGACGGCCTGTTCGGCGGTTGCCGAAACGAAGGTGAGTTTTTTCACCGGCAAGATTGAAACCATCGATTTGCTCAACGAAATCATTGATGGTTTTAACGCAGCCAATCCCGGCATTGTCGTGGAGCAGGAATACCAGAACGATGCCAGTTCTATCATCAAGGTGAAATTCGCCAGCGGTGAAGTGCCCGACGTGATGACCACGTATGAGCAGGAATTCGTGGATCAGGGCAAGTACATGGACCTGAGCGACATGAACGAATGGTGGGATCGCCTGATTCCCTCCATGCGGGAAAGCTGCACGGATTTGAAGACCGGCAAGCAGTATCGCGTCTGCACCAATATGACCATGGCCGGTTTCTTCTACAACAAGGAAATCTTCAACGAGCTGGGACTGACCCCCGCGACTACCTGGGATGAATTTGTACAGAACCTGACCGTGATTCATGAAAAAAAGCCTGACGTAGATCCGTGGTTTATCTTTGGCAAGGAAGCCTGGCATCTGGGACATTTGATTGAGTTCATTCCCCACGGCTATCTCAAGCAGAGCTTAGGCGCGTTGGAATGCAAAACCGCCATGCTGAATAACGATTCTGCCAAGCTGAACTTTGGCGCTGCGGATGGCTGTATGGCCGTGTTTGCCCAGAACCTGCTGGATCTCCAAGCGAAAGGCCTGATCAACGAAGACGTGCTTACCGCCACCAGCGACAATTGTGTCGAAGCCTTCGTCACCGGTAAAGCCGCTATGTTCTCCAATGGAATGTGGGCGCTTTCCGGAATTCTGGAAGCGAATCCTGATATGGCGGATAAGATCGGCTTCGCGCCCTATCCTGCCTATATGCCGGACAGTCAGCCTGTGGTGCTTTGCGCTGAGGACAGCGGCTATTCCATCTCTGCAACCACCAAAAATGACGATGCAGCTAAGGCGTTCCTGAGCTATCTGTTCAGCGCCGAGAATCAGAAGAAATACGCCGAAGCATTGGGTTCTCCCAGCGCGTTTACAGATGTAGACGCCGAATGGGCTCCTAAGGCCTTCGCCGAGGAAGTCAACGCTGCTTTGAGCAGTGCTGTGAACATTGGCTTCACTAACGAAAAACCCGCAGGCTTTAGCGGTGATGACGCTGGTCGCATGGTACAGGATCTGTTGGCCGGAACCTATGACGCGCAGAGCTTTGCCCAAGCGTATGAAAAAGCCTGGAATGAAGGTTTCTAACCGAAACTAAGGTCTGATAAAACGTTGCAGGGAGACGTTTGGGAGCTTTCCGGCTTCCATCCAAGCGAAAGGGCGAAAGCCTTATGGGGTTGGCGACGTCCTCCCTGCAACCTTTTTATTCCTTTGTAAAGGATGATTGTTGTCATGAAGCTGAAGCGAAAAGACCTGACACAGTGGATGTCTCTGCCTGCCTTACTTTTGTACGGCTTGTTTTTCGTCTACCCCTTACTGAAAGGAATCGGAATGAGTCTGACAGACTGGGATGGCATGGGCGAAGCACAGTTTGTCGGTTTTGCCAATTTTACTCGTTTCTTTCAGGATGCCCGCGCCATGGGCGATATCCGAACAACGTTAATCTTTGCGGCGGGAAGCGCCATTCTGCTCAATCTGGTTGGCCTTGGCTATGCTTTTTTAATGGAAAAGCCTTTTCCATGCCGCAGTCTGGCACGGGTCATCATCTATCTGCCTGCCATCATCAGCCCGCTGATTATGGGATATATCTGGTATTTTCTGCTTCAGCCAGGCAGAGGGTTCCTGTATTACGCTGCCCGGCAGTTGGGCACAGCGTTCTTTCTGGGAAAATGGATGAGCAGCTATCCCGCCACGATGGCGGTTCTCATTTTTGTGAATGTATGGCAATATGCGGGAATGACCATGATCATTTATCTGGCGGGACTGAAAAGTATTTCCGGCGATATCAGGGAGGCCGCCGTAATGGACGGAGCCAATGCGTGGCAACGCTTTACTCGCGTAACGCTTCCGCTTCTGATGCCTTCCATTCGCATCAACGTAGTAACGAACATCATAGGATCTTTATCCGTTTTTGATATTATTATGGCGCTCACAGAAGGCGGTCCCGGATATTCTACCGAAAGCCTGAGCATTTATATCATGCGTATGTGCTATGGCAGCCGCACGGGATATTCCACCGCTGTGGCAATGATTTTGTTCCTAATCATTCTTCTGCCGGTTCTCATTTCCCTCCGGCTGACCAGGGAAAAGGAGTGAGCTTAATGAAAGAAAAGAAGACGCTTCGCTTTTTCCGGATGTTTCTTGTTGCCGTCATTTGTGTTATGTGCCTGATTCCATTTTATGTGCTGCTGGTTTTATCTCTGAACGAACCGTCGCGCGTGTTTTATGAGGGCAACATCTTTGTGCCCACCTTTACTTGGAGCAACTACGGGGCTGCTTGGGCGAAAAGCCGTGTAGGTCAAGCGATGATTAATTCCGCTATCATCACCTTTGGCACACTGAGCCTGACCATTGTGCTTGGCGGAATGGCGGGCTACGCCATCGCCCGGCGCAACACCGCTTACAACAAATTTGTTTTTTCTCTGCTGATTGGCTGCATGATGATTCCCGGAATCATCAATACGGTGCCGCTTTATACTTTGATGCGGAGGATCGGCGCAGTTAATACGCTGTGGGGAATGGTTCTGGTTTGTTCCGCATTGGCCATGCCATCGGCGGTATTCATCTATACCACCTTTATACGCGCATTGCCCATAGAACTGGATGAAGCGGCAGAGGTAGACGGTTGCACAGGCTTTCGTGCTTTTTGGAAGATTATCTTTCCTGTTTTGAAACCAGCTACTGCAAGTTTTGTAATCCTGAACGGTTTTGGTGTATGGAACAATTATGCGCAGGCGGCTTTTTTCCTGCAAAGCAGGGATAAACAGAACATTCCTCAGGCCATGAGCGTTTTCTTCCAGCAGTTTAGCGGGGCAAAATGGCATTTGATGGCGGCAACGGCTGTGATCGCTATTATTCCTGTTGTCGTCATATTTCTGATTTTTCAGCGGCAGTTTATGGAAGGCTTGACGGAAGGAGCGGTAAAGGGATGAATGAACTTAGTACGTTCAAGGGCCGATACGAACCTGGCGAACCAATCAAGCTGCATTTGATCCATCAGACACCGGCTGACCATCTGAAATGGAGTCTTTTCCATTTGGAAAAAGAGCTTCAACAGGGAACAGAGCCGATCTCCGGCTGTGATTTCTGCTTCTGTCTGCCACCCCTTCAGGCAGGCGGATATGGGGTGGAAATCACCCTGTGTACAAAGGAGCATTCTTTGGGATGTCTGCAAACGGCGGTAAACGTGGGTGGAAGCGTGGTACGCTATGGCTTTCTCAGCGACTTTTTGCCGGAAGATGACCGTGATGTGGAAGCTCTGGCAAAGTATCATATTGACCATGTGCAATTTTACGACTGGTCCTGGCGGCACGATACGCTGGTAGCCCCAAGCGATCAATATCAGGATATGATGGGCAAGAAGAATCAGCTTTCGGTCGTATATCAAAAGATCGCTGCCTGTCACGAGCGGGGAATGCTGGCTATGGCCTACGGCGCGGTGTATGCCGCCAGTCGTTCCTTTTGGGAACAGCACCGCGATTGGGGGTTGTACGGTGCGACCGATCACCCCATGACTTTTATCGATACGTTCTATTATATGGATCTGGAGAGCCCCTGGCGGCTGCGCCTGATGGAACAATACCGCAGCGCCATCACACAATGTGGATTTGACGGAATCCACATGGATACCTATGGAGAGCCTAAAAAAGCCCACAATGTACGGGGAGAACTTCGCTGCCTGGAACAGGAATTTGCGCCTCTCATTGAGGATACCGGCGCTTTCCTGAGGGACTCCGGGATAACGACGCCCCATCTAATTTTTAACAATGTGGGAACCTGGCCGGTAGAAGAAACGCGCGATGCTTCGCAGGACGCAGTTTATATGGAGCTGTGGGCTCCGATGGATCGTTACCGGCATCTACGGCAGGCAGCGCAGCTAAGCGAAAACCGCCCCTGCGTTTTGGCTGCTTATCCTGCACCCTTTCGAACCGATACGCCGGAGCGCGCCCTATATAGCGAGCTTTTCCTCTCTTTTGCGATCTCGCTTTTGGGAGCGACACAGCTCTTCTTGGGAGAAAACAATGCCGTTGTCACCCAGGGTTACTACGCGGACTATTCGCTTTTGAATCCTGATCAGCAAAAGTGGATCAAACGTTATCAGGATTTTTTTGTCCGTTACGAGGAACTGCTGTATAACAGCACCATGCGCGATGTAACATGGACTCATTGTGGCGGCGACAACCTGGAATACCGTTTTGAATTTCCTTTTTCTGTGGACGGAGAGGCTGAGAAAATATGGCTTACGCTGCGTGAAAACGAAAGCTATAAGCTGATAGGGCTGATCAATTTGTGCGGGAATGACGACGATCATTGGAATGCCGGCAAAGATGCGCCTGTCGAGCAAAGAAGTCTGACGGTTCACGTTCTGGCGGATTCCCCCTGCGGCGTATGGTACGCTTCTCCGGATATGGAAAACGGTCATTCCCTACCGTTGACATTCAAAAAATGCAATACGAATTTAGGAAACGAAATCACCTTTGTAGTCCCGAAACTGATCAATTGCGGCGTTGTATGGATTGAACTTTGAGCGCTTTTTCCATGTACAAGCTGCAGTCTAAAGAGGTGGAATGAAGATGAATTACCAAATAACCGGCAACGAATACATCTCCCTGCCCACCCTCCGGGAAAGTGACGGCGCGGCGGAGGGCGTTACCTTTCTGTACATGCAGGTCAAGGGGCTGCTGGAGCTGCGCGGCAAAGCCGGGCTGATTCGCCCTTATATGGAGGCTGAGGGGCAGCGATTGCCGCTGCATCCAAAGTGGACGCGGGAGCATTGCTGGATTCCTGGCTTTACGTCGGAGGAGCGGACGCTTCGCTTTTCGTGCGTTTATTTAACGCCCATCGGCGAGCGCGGCTTTATGGTGCGGCTCGTGCTGGAAAACACGGGAGACGCCCCGCAGCAGGTGCGTTTTGGCGTGGAGGGTGAATGGGAGCAGACGCTGCATGAAATCAACGAAACCACGGAGCTGACAGCCGGTCGGGAGGCGTATGAATCCGGCTGGAATCATATGTTCATCTTCAGCCAGAAGCCGGGGCTGCCGTTGTTTGCCTTCGCGCCCTGTGTGGCTGATCCGCAGCAGTTTGCGCAGATTGATCAACATGCCGAATGGACGCGCGACGGCTTTGCCTATGATATCTATCGGGCGCTGATCTTGCAGCCCGGCGAAAAGGCTGTGCTGGATATTCCCTGGGGCGTGGGCTATGACGGCGTGGCCGCCGCGACCAGCGCCAAGGAGCTGCTTCGTCAGGGCTTTGAGGCAGTGCACGAGCGCACTGTCCGCTGGCTGGCCGCGCGGGAAAAGCGGCTGGCTGATTCCAGGCTCAGCGAAATCCTGAATACCAACCTGTTCTTTGCCTTTTTCTATGCCTCCGGGCGCACCATCGATACGGAAGAGCTGTGCCTGATGACCAGCCGCAGCCCGCGCTATTACGTTTCTGCCGCTTATTGGGACAGGGACAGCCTGCTGTGGGCCTTCCCGGCCATTCTGACGGTGGACGCAGCCTATGCGCGTGAAATCCTTACCTATGTATTTACCCGGCAGGCGCGCAATTTCGGCGTGCACAGCCGCTATATCGACGGCACCATGCTGGAGCCAGGCTTCGAGCTGGATGAGCTCTGCGCGCCGGTGATCGCCCTGAATCGCTATGTGGAGAAAACAGGCAACCTTGCCTTTGCAAAGCAGGGCTTTGTACAGGCGGGGCTTCAAAGCGTTTTGAACAGACTGGAAGCCAAAAGGCACCCGGTTATTCCGCTGTATGAAACCTTTCTGCAGCCAACGGATGATATGCACAACTATGTCTACCTGACCTATGACAACGCGCTGGTTTGCTGTGCGATGCGCGCGTTGGCCACGCTGCTGGAGCAGCCCGAGCTGGAGCAGGCCGCCCAGCGCACCCGGCAGGCTGTGTATGCGCACTGCGTCAAGGAGCAGGATGGCAGGCCGTTTTTTGCCTGGTCGGTGGATTTGAACGGCCATTATGATATCTACGATGAGCCGCCGGGCAGCCTGCAGCTGCTGCCGTTCTACGGCTTTTGCGGTGAAGACGATCCTATCTGGAAAAATACGGTTGCCATGATTCGAGACGAAAGCTATCCGCTGTCCTTTGCCGGGCATGCCATCGCGGAGATTGGCTGCAAGCACGCGCCGCACCCGTGGATTTTGTCCATCTGCAACAGCCTGCTCAGCGACCATGCGGAAAGCGCGCTGCGGCATCTGCGCCGCACGGCCATGGACAACGGCGTGGCCTGCGAAAGCGTCAACGAGGATACCGGCACGTGCGAAACGGGCGAGGCCTTCGCCACCTGCGCCGGGTTCTTGAGCTACGCGTTGTATTGTGCCTGTAAGGAAGCATAGCAACAGAAATCGTCGTTTGATTCCCCTTGCTTCAAAGTTGAAAAAGTAAATGAACCACATACAAGAATTGCGTTTTTCGACGAATCCCATATGGAAGGACAATGGAAGCACATCGAACGCGCATCTCGTTATCCTTTTCATCCCGTGAGTATTTTCGCGGGATTTTTTTATTTTAGTTTTTTCAAACAGGCTGTTTTCTTTCCGCTTTTGGGCTCCCGTTGGGTTTTATAAAGGTGAAGAGGGAGCCACAGCAATAACCCTCTCTAAAAACCGAATAGAGAGGGGGTGAAGCCGGTGGGATCATCCCCTTTAGCCCAACAGGAAGCCGTGATGATGTTTGACAGCTACTGCAAAACCGTCATTAAGAATTGTGCCAGACGTTATTGGAAAAGGGAGGCGAAGCGTTCAGAGCACGAATATCTTGTAGCAGATGACCAACTTTCTATATATCCCACGGACAAGGATGCTTTTGCTGAAAAGTACATCATTACATGCGGTAATGTTCAGGCGATTTTCCACTGTTTTGCCTTATTTACAGCCGTTGAGCAGCTTAAAGAGAAAGAAAAGACAGTGGTTGTTCTAAAATATTGGGGATGTTATACAGACACGTATATTGCGCAATATTTATCTGTAACAGAACGCACCGTGCGAAATCTAAAGTCACGCGCATACATTGCTTTAAAAATAATATTGGAGAAGGAAGATGTTATGGACGATGCTGACCTATGAAATGATTACCAATGCACAGCAAGGAGATCCGTATGCAATGCAGCAAATACTGAACCATTATGCAGGTTATATCAACTATGCGGCCAGACCTGTACATCCCTACAATTATGGTCGATTGAATCGAGATATTCAAGAACTAATCGAAGCAGATCTTATGGTTGCTATTTTGAAATGGAAGGATAAAAACGAATGCATGACAGAATAATGCAAATATGTACATACGATCTGTTCCAGTTTGCCTATATCCCGTCGTGGTACGAGCAGCTTTACGAACTGTCCCAGCTGGCCGCACCGGAGCCATGGCGGTTCAGGCAGCCATTATATGAAACGCAGAATACAGAAACGCCCATTCTTGAGCGTTATATCAATCAGTTTTTTCGCAAGCAAGCCGTTGGTTACAGCTGCGCCCCGGAAGGGCAGGCTGGCCAGATTTTCTACATCAATCAAGAATTCGCCTGCTTTCATACCGGGCTGAACACCAAGGATTACAAATCTATCTATATGTGCTTCAACCGTAACAAACGTTTAGATTCGCTGAGAAAATGGTGCTTCAAAGGCTTTACGACCGAGGACTCGCCATGGTTCAAACACGTTCTACTGCTGCCGTCGCGACCTACCTACGCCATGCGGCAGTGGATGATGTACTACGACCCGGAGTGGGAAATCCGCGTCAACGCCAGCCATATCCTTGAGGATGAGGAAAACGCGGCGCGGCTCCCGGAATCCATACGCAGCGCGTGGAATCTTCCTCTGCTGCTGGAAACAGCCGTGGAATTGGCTCGCCGAAAGGCCATGACCGATTGGAGCCTTGCGGTTCCTCAAATTTTTCAAGGCCGCGTGCAGTATCTGCTGCCCATCCATCTGACAAACATGGAGAGACCCGATCTCGCCATGGCGCTGTCGATCATGGAGGGCTACTACATCGGCCATACCTGCCTAACGCTGGAGATGGCCTACCAAAATGCAAGACTACTGGCCCGGCCTACGGCTGGGTGGCTCGCCGAGCTGGTTGAGTGATTCGCCGCAGGCTGGCCGGAAAGGAGTTTCTATGAGCAAGATTATACGCTGCCCCCGATGCAAGGAAACGCTGTTTTTCCTTTGTGTTGGGGGTTCTCTACCCACCTGATCGCGTACTGTAAAGGCTGCAAACTGCCGGTGGAAATCCGGCGCACGCGTTCAGGAAAACTGTATAGCGTCGCATGGAAACGGGACTGAATCCGAGCGAGGGAGGCGATTCTCTTGCCACGACGGTTCATCTGGCCATAACAGCCGCCGCTTGGCTTACGGGTTGCACTCCCGGTAAAGCCCGATTTCCTTGATGGACACGCATTTTTGCAACCAGACCGAGTAACGGACGCCGAGGCAACGGAGTACCACCGCCGGATGACTGCTTTGTTCAAAGCATGCATTCGGCGGTTTTCTTTTTGCTTCGACATTCGCTGCCCGGTCTTTTTGCATTTTGGAACACGGCAGTACCGCCTGTGCCGCTCCATGTCCCGGCTCCGGGAACAGGAGCGCGAACATGAGCGGCCCTATTTTCTTTGAAAAAATTTCGCAAATAGGAAATTACCCTTCCTATTTGGCTGTTAGGCTTCAGCCAGAGCCAAGGAAAAGAGGTGATCGACCGTGACGGCAAACGAGCGCCGCGCTGAAATCATGCGCATCATGACAGCGCGGAGACAGGAATCCATGGGTCGTCTCGCGCTGGAACTGGGCGTGACCCGACGTACCATCCGCTCGGATATCACGGCGCTCACGGTCGATTATCCTCTGGAAACACAGCGCGGAAACGGCGGATGTGTCAAGGTGGCGGACTGGTACCATCCCCACCGAAACATTCTCAGCTGCGAACAGCAGCGCGTTCTTTCTGAGCTGATCGGTATCTGCAATGCACATCAGGCCATTGTGCTTGGGCAGATACTGGCTGAATATGGCTCTTCCCAACATCGAGCGAAGAAAGGAAGATCAGAATGAGCAAAATCAAGCTCCTGCTGGATGTGGTGCAGGATGTACGTGCATTGGCGGATAGCCTTCAGGCCGTTGCGGATTTCATTCAGCTGGGCACAGCATCGCCGGAAGAAATGCCTGCACAGCCGGTTGACAGTACGCCGCCCAAGCACACCGCGCCTCAGATCACCATCGATCAGGTACGCACCCTGCTGGCTGAAAAGAGCGGCGAGGGCAAGACGCAGGCCGTCAAGGCGCTGCTCTACAAGTACGACGCAGGCAAGCTCTCCGGGGTGAAGCCGGAGGATTACGCCGCGCTTATGGAGGAGGCAAGGAAACTGTAATGCACATGGAGGGAGGGGCTTTAGCCCCGAGTAGGCTTGAGCACGCCGCATCTGCGGCGGCGCAGAGCCGTAGCCACGCACAAGCAAAAGCGCAGGGCGTGGCCGACAAAACACATGCAAGATTTTCTCCCTCGGCGGCCAACCGCCGCATCCATTGCCCGCCTTCTCTGCTGCTGGAAGAACAGTTTGAAGAGGGTGAGAGCGTATACGCCGCCGAGGGCACGGCAGGCCATGCGCTGGCCGAGCACCTGATTCGCAAGCACTTAAAGCAGCGCACCACCCGGCCCACGTCCGAATACTACAAGGACGAGCTGTTGGAAGCGGTGGATGAGTATGTGTCCTTCGTCATTGGCGAAATTGAGGACGCTCGCCGGGAATGTCACAGCCCCGTGCTGCTGGTGGAACAGCGCATCGACGCTTCCGAGTATGTGGACGGCTGCTTCGGCACAGCGGACATGGTCATCATCACCGATAAAGTGGCTCACGTCATCGACCTGAAGCTGGGCAAGGGCGTGGAGGTTCACGCAGAGGAAAACCCGCAGCTCATGATCTACGGGCTGGGCGTGCTGCATATGGCCGAGGCGCTCTACGACATCGAAACGGTGCGCATGACCATCTTCCAGCCGCGCCTTGGCAACTCCTCCACGTGGAGCGTTTCGCCCGAATACCTGAAGCGCTGGGGCGACGAAGTGCTTCGTCCTGCCGGTGCGCAGGCGCTCATCGGCGCAGGCGATTTCTCCGCTGGCACATGGTGCCGCTTCTGCCGCGCCCGAACCCAGTGCCGTGCCCGTGCGGAAAGCTATCTGGCGCTGGCCAAAATGGATTTCCGTCAGCCCGCGCTGCTGTCCGACGCGGAGATTTCCGAGATCATCGGCAAGGCGGACGAGCTGTCCAAGTGGGCGGCGGACGTGTACGCCTTCGCACAGGACGAGGCTGTCAACCACGGAAAGGCGTGGCCCGGCTTCAAGGTGGTCGAAGGCCGCAGCATCCGCAAGTATACGGACGAAGCCGTCACTGCCAGCACCGCCCAAGATGATTTCATGGAGGTATGAAGAAGATGAGTAGCTTTTCCAATCCCAAGAAGGTCATGATCCCGTGCCGCTTTTCCTTCCTGCACTGCTGGGAGCCGGACAGCGTCAACGGCAGCGAACTGAAGTACAGCGTCAGCGCCATTATCCCGAAATCCGACACCAAAACGGTCAACGCCATCAAGGCGGCCATCGAGGTGGCCAAGCAGGAATCTCTGCCCAAGTGGGGCGGCAAGATTCCCCCGAACCTGAAGCTGCCCCTGCGGGACGGCGATATTGACCGCCCGGAGGACGAGGCGTATGCAGGCTGTTATTTCCTGAACGCCAACAGCCGCGAGAAGCCGCAGGTGGTGGACAAGCAGGTGCAGCCCATTCTCGATCAGACAGAGGTGTACTCCGGCTGCTACGGCAGGATCACCGTCACCTTTTACGGCTATAACTCCAACGGCAATCGCGGCGTCGCCGCCGGGCTGGGGAACATTCAGAAGCTCAAGGACGGCGATTCGCTGGGCGGCAGAGCCAAGGCCAGCGAGGAGTTCGAGCCGGTGGACGACGATGAGGATTTCCTCAGCTGACACACGACCGAGGCGGCGGGTTTCCCATGGCGGCATTCCCGCCGCCCTTTTTCTATGGAGGTGAACCTCATTGAACCACATCAGCCTTGATATAGAAACCTATTCCAGCGTTGACCTGAATAAATCCTCGGTCTATCGCTACAGTGAAGCGCCGGATTTTGAAATTCTGCTGTTCGGCTATTCGGTGGACGACAATCCTGTGCAGGTAGTCGATTTGGCCAGCGGCGAGCGTATCCCGGCAGAAATCCTCGCGGCGCTTACGGATGAGCGCGTTGCCAAGTGGGCGTTTAACGCCAATTTCGAGCGCGTGTGCCTGTCCCGGTATCTGGGAATGCCGAACGACGAGTTCCTCGACCCGGCACAGTGGCGCTGCACCATGATCTGGTCGGCATACCTCGGCCTGCCTCTGTCCCTGATGGGCGTGGGTGCGGCGCTGGCGCTGGATAAGCAGAAGCTGAGTGAAGGCAAGGAGCTGATCCGCTACTTCTGCCAGCCCTGCGCCGCCACCAAAGCAAACGGCGGTCGCACCCGCAACCTGCCGCAGGACGCGACGGAGAAATGGACGCTTTTCAAAGCGTATAACCTGCGGGACGTGGAAACGGAGATGGGCATTCAACAGCGCCTGCGCCGGTATCCTGTGCCGGAGGAAGTGTGGGAACAGTACCATCAGGATCAGGAGATCAACGACCGGGGCATCGCCATCGACCGGCAGCTGGTGGATAGCGCCATTCAGATGGACATGCGCTCCCGCGCCGAACTGACGGAGCAGATGCAGAAGCTGACCTGTCTCGAAAACCCCAATTCCGTGCAGCAGATGAAAAAGTGGCTGGCCGAGCATGATGTGCTCACCGAGAGCCTCGGCAAGAAGCAGGTCGCAGCGCTGCTCAAAGATTGTCCGGAGGAGCTGCGGGATGTGCTCATTTTGCGGCAGCAGCTGGCCAAATCCAGTGTGAAAAAGTATGTCGCCATGCGCAACGCCGCCTGTGCGGACGGGCGTGTGCGCGGCGCGTTCCAGTTCTATGGAGCCAACCGCTCCGGGCGCTGGGCCGGGCGCAACGTGCAGCTGCAGAACCTGCCCCAGAACCACATGGAGGAGCTTGCTGAGGCCAGAGCGTGTGTCCGGCGTGGCGATTACGAAGCTGTTCAGCAGCGGTACGGTTCTGTGCCGGACGTGCTGTCCGAGCTGATCCGCACCGCCTTTATCCCCAGCGCAGGTAGAAAGCTCATCGTCAGCGGCTTCAGCGCGGTGGAAGCCCGCGTGATCGCATGGCTGGCTGGTGAGCAGTGGCGCATGGAGGTGTTCGCGCACGGCGGCGATATTTACTGCGCCTCTGCCAGTCAGATGTTCGGTGTGCCGGTGGAAAAGCATGGCGTTAACGGCCATCTCCGTCAGAAGGGCAAGATCGCTGAGTTGGCTCTCGGCTATGGCGGTTCGGTGGGTGCGCTGAAGGCCATGGGCGCACTGGAAATGGGTCTGACTGAAGAAGAGCTTCCTATGCTGGTCAGGCAGTGGCGCAGCGCCAATCCGCACATCACCCGGCTGTGGTGGGACGTGGATGAGGCGGTTATGACGGCGGTGCGTGATAAGACCTCCACCTATGCCCACGGTATCCGCTTCCATGTGCAGTCCGGAATGCTGTTCATTCATCTGCCCTCCGGCAGAGACCTGTGCTACGCCAAGCCCCGGATCGGCGAGAACCAGTTCGGCTCTCCGGCTGTGACCTATATGGGCGTGGGCGCAACGAAAAAGTGGGAGCGCATCGAATCCTACGGCCCCAAGTTCGTGGAGAACACTGTGCAGGGCATCAGCCGCGATCTGCTGTGCTACGCCATGCGCACGCTGCGCTGCTGCGATATTGTGGCGCACGTTCACGATGAAATCATCCTCGAAGCCGATCCCCGTGTATCTCTGGACGCTGTCTGTGAGCAGATGGGCAGAACGCCGCCATGGGCGAAAGGGCTGGTGCTCCGGGCGGACGGCTATGAGTGTGCATTTTACAAGAAGGATTAAGGAGGCGCACATGCGATTTTCAAAATACAACCACGAAGGCTACCATGACCCCACGGTGTACGAGGCGTTCACCGGCATCGAAAAGGAACGCAAGCAGGAAAAGCTGGCTGTCCAGCAGTTGCGGGCAAGCTATGCCGTCTACCGGCCTATCGTGTATATCTGTTCCCCTTACGCGGGCGACGTAAAACAGAACGTCAGGCGGGCACAGGCGTACTGCCGGTTTGCGGTGCAGAAAAACTGCGTACCCATCGCCACTCACCTGCTGTTCCCGCAGTTCATGGACGACACAGATCCGGCGCAGCGGCAGCAGGCGCTTTTCATGAGCCGGTTGCTGCTGACCAAGTGCAACGAGGTCTGGGTGTTCGGCGAGACGATTTCACAGGGCATGGCCTCGGAAATCCGCAAGGCCGAAAGCCGGAATAAGACCATCCGCTACTTTACGAAGGACTGTCAGGAGGTACAAGCGTCATGCGAGAGATGAAGATCGCTTACGGCAGCAGCTGTTTTGCCAAGGTATGGTCGAACAAAACCATCACCTTCGACGCGCTGTGCGAGCGGCTGAAGAACACGATTCGCACCCCGGAAACGGTGGAGGAGTATCCGAAGCTGTCCAAGGCAGAGCGCGACCGGGCGAAGGACAAGGGCGGCATGGTAGGCGGCTGGCTCAAGCAGGGACGGCGAAAAGCGGCCAATGTGGAATGCCGCTCCATGTTGACCCACGACATCGACAGCGCCGATCCGGATTTTCTGGAACGCTATCGGATGCTGAACCAGTACGCCTCCTGCCTGTATTCCACCCACAGCCACACGCCGGAAGCGCCGAGGTATCGCATCATCACGCCGCTGACGCGGGATGTATCCCCGGAGGAGTATCTGGCGCTGACCAGACTTCTGGCTAAAGAATGGGGCATCGACTGTGTAGACAGCTGTTCGTACCGCGCCCATCAGCTAATGTACTGGCCGACCACGCCCAGCAACGGCGAGTACGTGTTCGAGCGCTTCGACGGTGCATGGCTCAACCCGGACGAATATTTGCAAGCGCATCCGGGCTGGCGCGATGTGAGCCTTCTGCCTACCTCGTCCCGTGAGAGCACGCTCATCGACCGACAGCGCAAGCAGCAGGCCGACCCGCTTGCCAAGCCCGGCATCGTGGGCGCTTTCTGCCGGACGTACTCGATTGAGGAAGCCATCGACACCTTCCTGCCCGATGTATACCAGCCCAGCGCTCTGGCAGGCCGCTATGATTATGTGCCTGCGGACTCCTCTGCGGGCGTGGTGCTCTACGACGGCAAGTTCGCCTACAGCCACCATGCCACCGACCCGGCCTGCGGGCAGCTGCTGAGCGCCTTTGATCTGGTACGAATTCACAGGTTCCGTGATTTGGACGATAAGGTTGTCGCCGACACAGCGCCCAGCAAGCTGCCGTCCTATAAGGCCATGTGCGACTTTGCGGTGCAGGACGCGGGTGTAAAGAAAACGCTGGCAGAGGATCGTGCGGCACAGGCGCAGGAGGATTTCAAAGAGGACGATAACTGGCAGGCACAGCTGGATTTGGAACGCAACGGAACCATTAAGGACACCATGGCCAACATCAGCGCCATCCTGCGCCATGACCCGAAGCTGCAGGGCATCGTGTACAACCAGTTTAGCAATCTGCTGGATGTGCGGGAGGCGCTCCCGTGGCAGCAGGTAAAGCCCGGTTGGAGCGACACCGATCTGGCCTGCGCCAAGCTGTACTTTGAGCGCTGCTATGGCATCTGGTCGCCGACCAAATTCAAGGACGCGCTGCTGGCTGTCACCTCTGCGGAGCGTCTGTACCACCCGGTGCGGGATTATCTGGAATCCCTTGTGTGGGACGGCATGCCCCGGCTGGATGCGCTGCTCATCGATTACCTCGGTGCGGAGGATACGCCCTATGTGCGGGCAGCAACGCGCAAAACGCTGACAGCAGGCGTGGCCCGCATCTATGAGCCGGGCGTGAAGTTTGACTCCATTCTGGTGCTCAACGGCCCGCAGGGCATTGGTAAATCCACCTTCTTTGCCCGGCTGGGAAAGAAGTGGTATTCGGACAGCCTGACCATCGCGGATATGAAGGACAAGACCGCGCCGGAAAAGCTGCAGGGCTATTGGCTGCTGGAGATTTCAGAACTTGCGGGCATGAAGAAGATGGACGTGGAGACAGTGAAGTCGTTCATTACCCGCACAGATGACAAGTACCGCCAATCCTATGGTGTATCCGTAGAGAGCCATCCGCGATCCTGCATTATCGTGGGCACAACCAACAGCGACGGCGGCTTCCTGCGGGACATCACGGGCAACCGGCGCTTCTGGCCTGTGCGCGTATCGGGCGGCGGCAAGCTGCACCCGTGGGATATGAAGGACATTGACCAGATCTGGGCGGAAGCAGTCTATGCCTATCGCAACGGTGAAGAACTGTTCCTCAAGGATGATGTGGCAGCGGAAGCCTATGCCCAGCAGCGGGAGGCGATGGAGTCGGATGACCGCGAAGGCGTGGTGCAGGATTACCTTGACCGGCTGCTGCCTGCGGATTGGGACAAGTATGACCTGTACCAGCGCCGCAGCTATTTTGGCGGCAGCGATTTCGGAACGCCTGCGGAGGGCACCGTGCGTCGCGACCGGGTGTGCGCCATGGAAATCTGGTGCGAGTGTTTCGGTAAAGCCCGCGAAGCGCTGAAGAAGGCCGACTCCTACGAAATCGAGGGGATTCTGTATAAGCTGGGTGGTTGGAAGAAGTATGAGGGTTCCTCCAGCGGAAAGGCACGGTTCATCGGTTATGGCGTGCAAAAATGCTATGTGCGTGTTTCCGATGCAGGAACGGAAACAGGGACAGAGTGATTTCCATGTTTCCTTGTCGGGGCTTTGGCAACATTCACCGGAAACAAACCAAAGTCCCGCGCCGTTAGGCTTCCTGTCTGCCTGTTTCCTTTGTTTCTCATTCTCTACTGAAAGAATGTAGATATAAATAGAAAGGAAATCAGGCACGCATATATACACGTACACGCGTAAGGAGTTTAAACCCCATGAGAAACAAGCATTGGAAACAGCAAAAGGAGCAGCGTATGAGAGAAAAAACAGTGGAGCAAAAGTTGGTGCGGGCGGTGAAGAACATGGGCGGTATCGCGCCCAAGTTCGTGTCTCCCGGCTTGGATGGGGTGCCTGACCGTCTGATTCTGCTTCCGGGTGGCAAAGTGGGATTTGTGGAATGTAAAGCGCCCGGAAAACAGCTGCGTCCTCTGCAAGTACACAGAAAAAGGCAGTTGGAAGGGCTTGGGTTTTTGGTTTACTGCTTGGATAGACCGGAAGCGATTGGAGGGATACTGGATGAAATACTGTGCTCATGATTATCAGGCATATGCAACGGATTTTGTGCTGTCTCATCCATACTGCGGTCTGATTTTGGATATGGGTTTGGGCAAGAGCGTCATTACGCTGACGGCGCTGTGGGATCTGCTGCTGGACAGCTTTGATGTGGGCTGTGTGCTGGTGGTGGCTCCCAAGCGCGTGGCCGAGGACACATGGCCGAGAGAGATCTCCAAGTGGGAACATCTGAAGGGGCTGACCTACTCGCTGGTGATGGGCAGCGAAAAGGAGCGCCGGGCGGCGCTTTCCCGGAAAGCCATGATCTATATCATCAACCGGGAAAATGTCAGCTGGCTGGTGGAGCACACCGCATGGCGCTTTGACGCGCTGGTGATCGATGAGCTGTCCTCCTTCAAATCCTCTAAGGCACAACGGTTCAAGGCGCTCAAGAAGGTGCGCCCCCTGTGCAGCCGGGTGATCGGGCTGACCGGAACGCCCGCGCCCAATACCCTGATTGACCTGTGGCCGCAGATGTACCTGCTGGACATGGGGCAGCGCCTTGGACGATTCCTGACCCACTACCGGGAACGCTTCTTTGTGCCGGATAAGCGGAACCGTGAGATCGTGTACTCGTATAAGCTGCGGGAGGGCGCGGAGCTGAAGATCTATGAGCTGATCGGAGACATCTGCATTTCCATGAAGGCCACGGATCACCTGAAAATGCCGGAGCTGACCATGAACCGGGTGGAGGTACATTTAAGCGCACAGGAACAGAAGCTCTATGATACCCTGAAACGGGAAATGATTCTGCAGCTGAAAGATGGCGATATTGACGCGGTAAACGCCGCCGCCCTGTCCGGTAAGCTCCTGCAGATGGCCAATGGCGCGGTGTACGATTCGCAGGGGCGGACGGTTGCCATCCACGACCGAAAGCTGGATGCGCTGGAAGATCTGGCGGAGGCGGCCAACGGTAAGCCTGTGCTGGTGGCGTACTGGTTCAAGCATGACCTTGCCCGGATTCAGAAGCGCTTCCCGGAAAGCCGCGTCATCGACACCAGCAGGAACATCTCCGACTGGAACGCGGGGCGCATTTCCATGGGGCTGCTGCATCCCGCGTCCGGCGGGCATGGGCTGAACCTGCAGGAGGGCGGCTCGACAGTGATCTGGTACGGGCTGACTTGGTCGCTGGAGCTGTACCAGCAGCTCAACGCCCGTCTCTGGCGGCAGGGACAGAGCGCAGGCGCGGTGGTCATCCACCACATCGTTGCCGCAGGCACACACGACGAGGATGTGATGCGGGCGCTGGAACGGAAGGACGTAGGACAAGCTGCCCTAATTGAGGCGGTTAAGGCACAGATGGAGGTGTCCCATGAGCGTAAGGATTGAAAAGCTGATTGCGGAGTACCCGGACATGGTGCGGGACAGAAAGTGCCTGGCCTACCAGATTGCACACTTCCGGGGGCTGTCTGCGGAGGAAGTCATCGAGAGCATGTACACGCCCCGGCAGGACGGTGAGCGCGTGCAGACCAGCAGCCTTTCGGATAAAACGGCGCAGATCGCCATGAGCTACCGCGAACGGCTGAACCGGATGAACCGGGAATGGTACGAGCATCTGGAATGTCGGCTGCACTGTGTGTCGGACGAGCTGGATTTCTTTGAAAGCGCGATCCACGCCCTGTCCGGCGAGCTGTCCAGCGTTATGGTCTGTCTTGTGCTGGACGGCATGACATGGGACGCGACGGCGGACGCGCTGCACATGAGCCGCGCCAATATCGGGAAGCTGCGCAAGAAAGCCATTTTGGAGCTGGAAGCGCTCTATGCCCGTCACGATCTGGAAACGACGGCGTATATGCTGGAAACGGAGGGCTGATATGTGCTGCAGAGGGGATATTTTTTACGCGGATCTGGGAACACCGACCGGCAGCTGCCAGTGCGGCCTTCGTCCGGTGCTGGTGGTCAGCAACGATACCGTCAATGTCCATGCGCCCGTCATTACCGTGGTGCTCATTACGTCAAGGCATAAGGCCATGTATATGCCGACCCATGTGCTGCTGCCCAAGCAGGCGGTGACGGGGCTGAAGCACACCAGCGTTGCGCTGGTCGAGCAGGTCACCACAATAGACAAGGCGCAGCTCCTAAGCCATGCGGGGCGTGTGCTGGACGATAGCCTGATGGAAAAGGTGGCGCAGGCTTTGCAGCTTCAGCTGGGGATTTTCCCGAAATGGTAGACTAAGAGTAGACTGGTTGTAGACTGACATGAACTGAATTCTGTGGTATAGTGTACCATGCCAACAGTAGACGAGGGGCGGGAAAACATCCCGCTCCTTTTTTGTTGGCCGGGCGGGGCTTTCTCCTTTCACCCGTCCGCTTACATACACAGGGAGGATTGGAAGATGCTGTTTACAAGCGAGCAGGTGTCCTGCGGGCACCCGGATAAAATTTGCGACCAGATCGCGGACGCTGTGCTGACGGACTGTCTGTGTCACGATCCGGAAAGCCGCGTGGCCGTCGAGTGTTTGGTGAAGGAGAACATCATTGTGCTGGCGGGCGAGATTACCTCGGAGCATGTTCCTGATACCGATGCGCTGGCGCACGCGGTGCTCAGGAAGATCGGTGTGCCCGAAGCCGAAAGCTATGCGACCGCCGCCTTTATTACAAACCAGAGCCGGGATATTGCGCTGGGCGTGGACGAGGGCGGCGCGGGCGATCAGGGAATGATGGTCGGCTATGCGACGGATGAAACGCCGGAGCTGATGCCCCTTCCCTTCATGCTGGCGACCCGTGCGCTACTGGCGCTGCGGGAAATGAACTCGCCGCTGCTGTTGCCGGATGCAAAAGCACAGGTCACATTCGATTACGACGCTGGGCGGATCGATACGTTCCTCATCAGCGCACAGCACCGTGCGGACGCACATCCCCGGCAGATCGAGGAGACGGTGCGCAACGCCATGGAACAGGCTGCGGCAGCGTACTGCCTGAACACAGATTTCAAAGCGCTGGTGAACCCCACCGGCAGGTTCGTGCTGGGCGGCAGCTTTGCCGACACAGGCGTCACCGGGCGCAAGATCATGTGCGACACATACGGCGGCGCAGCGCACCATGGCGGCGGCGCGTTCTCCGGCAAAGACCCCACCAAGGTAGACCACTCCGCAGCTTATATGGCGCGGAAGATTGCGCGGGACTTTGTGCGCTACGGTTACGCCCGGCGCTGCGAGATTCAACTGGCGTATGCCATTGGGATGAAGGAGCCTGTGTCCGTGAACGTGAACTGCTTCGGTACTGCATCGATGCCGGAGATACAGCTGGCGCGTATGGCACGGCGGCAGTACGACCTGACCCCTGCGGGCATCATTTCAACGCTCGACTTGCAAGCGGTCGACTACACGGAAACATCCGCTTACGGACACTTCGGAAAACCGTGGCTTCCGTGGGAAAAGTAAAGGAGGGCTGGCAGTGTCTGTCACGTTTCGGCAAGGTAAGCAGATTCAGGCGCTGCGAGGCAGGAATCTGGGCTACCGGGCGATTGCGGCACAGCTGGGAATCAGCCGCGATACGGTTCGGAATTACTGTGTCGCGCACCAGCTATCCGGAGTACGCGCTGGGACGGATTCCAAACCTCCGAAAGCCTGCCTGTGCTGCGGCGCGGAGCTGGTACAGCCCAGCCGTGGGCGCAAGCGAAAATTCTGCTCGGATGCGTGCTGCCGGAAATGGTGGTCGGAAAACCCGCAGGCGATTCGGCAGAACCCGAATGCCGTCTATGGGGCCACCTGTCTGAACTGCGGGAAGGTGTTCACGGCCTACGGAAACAGTCACCGGCGCTACTGCTGCCACCCATGCTATATCGAGCATCGATTTGGAAGCTGTGCTCCGGAATGATAAATATGCCTGCATCCGCTTGACTTTTTGCGCCTTCAGAGTGATGAATGGCATACCGAAAGAAAAGGAGGCGTGAATATGAAATTCACCACGACAGCACCCGACCGGCGCACGCTGGTCAAAGCCCTTGCAGAGCACACAGGAATGGAACCAAACTATGCTGGCCCGCCGACATTCAACTACACGGTAGGCACGATTACCGTTGACCGCGAAGGCTACGTTGACGTGCCGGACGAACAGGCCGCCGATTTGAAAGCCTTCCTGATCGCCAAGGGCTGGATGGAGCCGGAGCTTGAACCGGAACAGCCGCGCATCCAGATTGGCGTACCGGCGAAAGAGCTGACGGTGGCGAACATCACCAACCTGATTTACATGCTCTACAGCAAGCAGTACCTGCTGGGCAAAGCCCTCGGCACCGCCTGCATCCGCATTGAGGACACGGTCATTACCCGGCTGCAGGAATACACGCCGGAAAACCTTGAAGCCTACACTGAACTGCTGCGGGATTTCAAAGCGCTGGGCGACCTTGAGGGCTTGGAACTGGAAGAGGGACAGCTGCGGATGGATTTCCCGATGGCGGAGGACAGTACGCTTTGGATGCTGCTGATGACCAAGATGGTCGCCTTCGCCAAGGCCGCGCACCGCGTATACCCGCAGCGCCAGCAGCCGGAAGCAGAAAAGTACTTCATGCGCGGCTGGCTGCTCAGAATGGGGTTTGGCGGCTCCGATTTCAAAGCTGCCCGGCAGGCGCTGCTCAAGAACCTGAAAGGGTGCAGCGCTTTCCCCGACGCTGAGAAGGCGAAGCGCCATCAGGAACGCTGGGCGGAGATTCACAGGCAGCACCGGGAAGAACGGCTGGAACAGGCTGAAGAAGCACAGGAGGAGGTGACCGGCGATGAAAAGGCCAACGTCTGAAAAGCTCCAGCTCCTGCGGGCACACTACACGGCGGGCAGCCGCGTCCGGCTTCTCCAGATGGACGACCCGTACCGGCCTGATTTGAAAGCCGGTGCCATGGGTACGGTGGTGGGTGTGGACGATGCCGGAAACATCCTTGTGAACTGGGACTGTGGTTCTTCGTTGAGCGTTCTGTACGGTGTGGATGCCTGCACCGTGGTTGAAGGGAGGAAGACACATGACTGAGCGCATGGAAAGGCGGCTGCTGGATTTGAAAGCCCGGCAGCAGGCCGAAGAGCACATGCTGTGCCCGCGCTGCGGAGCGGATACCATGAAGGAGCCAGTTTGCACCAACGCCCTGAGCCGTGTGGCGGACTTGTATGTGTGCGACTCCTGCGGCACGGCGGAGGCGATACTGGCCTTCATGAAGCAGGACTACCCGCTGACCAGCTGGGCTGCGTTCCAGCCGGTCAGGCCGCCGTCCGATTTGGAAGCACTGCCCGCCACCGAGGTACTCCAGCGGGTGATGAAGGAACAGGCCGACACACTGATCCACCTGTACCGAATGTGCCGGGACGATCCGGAGAACGCCAGCGAGTACCGCCTTGAGGCTTTTGAAAGCTGCCCCGGCCTTACGGAAGTATGGACACAGCCCTTTTACGTCAAGTACCGGGCGGCGGACGGCGCGGCGATCATCATGTTCAAGACCGGCACAGACGGCAGGATACAGATCGCCGAGTGTGTCATCGACAAGTAAGCGCGACAGGATTTGAAAGCGTCAGGCAATTTGCCCGGCGCTTTTTCGTCGTGCAGCGCCCGTTCCTTCCTTGCCTGCGTCGCGCCCGACGTTGGCGCATGTGCGGCCAAAACCGCCGAGGACGAAGCCTTCCCCGCCCTTGATTTGAAAGCCCGACACGCGCCAACGTGCGGCAAACGTGC
>ERZ839823.438-NODE-438-length-59640-cov-4.572862_pt1 | contig 59640 bp, 54 predicted proteins | sample MGYA00519862_ERZ839823 | MGnify/ENA primary metagenome ERZ839823 (study PRJEB31850, sample SAMEA3708853) | human gut metagenome | biome: human gut; feature: human-associated habitat; material: faeces | place: China | collected 2014 ...
CGAAGTGGGTCTCGTTTGAGAGCTTGTCAAAAATACTTTTTTGACAAGCTCAAGCCCGCCGGTCCATGCATTGGCATGGTCGGCGGGCTTTTTCGTAAAATATTTACAGCTTTACCGGGCAGCGGTAGCGCGGCTTGCCAAGACTCTTTTTGCCGTATTCGATCGCCTCGGCCGGGCAGCGGGTAATGCATGCCATGCAGTGCGTGCAGTTATCCTCCCAAACCGGATGGCCGTCGTGCAGCGTGATGGCGCATGTCGGGCAGAGCTTCGCGCACAGGCCGCAGCCGGTGCATTTTTCATTCACGGTGAACTGCTTGGCGTGGACGAGGAGCGGATAGAACGCTTTGTTCACGACGCCGCTTTTGAGCTTGTCAGCAGCGCTCACCTTCGGCTGCGGGAACGGCTTTCTCTCGCGGATGAGCTCCGCCAGCCGGTCAAGCATGGGATCCGCTGCGGCAACGATCCCGCGCGCCTTGGCCTCATCCGGCACGTCAAACATCACAATATAGTTTTCCGGCATGATGACGCGGGCGCAGCCGCGGTACGTGAGATACTTCTCCGCGCAGAGCTCGGCGGCGTATTTCCCCGCTTCGCCGATCTCTCCGCCGCAGGTCATAACAAAATAGATCTCCTTGCTGCCGCGGAGCAGCGTGCGGCGCAGATGGTCGCGCACGATGTGCGGCAGCTGCCAGGCATACGTCGGCGTGCAGACGATCCACGGCGTTTCGGATTCGAGCGGCGACGTATCGTTGTGCCGGATGCGCTCCATGAGCGGCATTGTCTCCTCGCCGAGCGCGGCGGCGAGCTTCTTTGCGGCGTATTCGCTGTTTCCCGTACCGGTAAAATAAAGGATCATGGCGTTACTCCCCTTTCTCCGGCGAAGGCCGGAGGAATATTAAGTACAGTATATCACGCGCTTTGCCGCGCGGCAAGGTCATTCCGAAAGATTGATCCCCGCGGCCTTCGCCGCGAGCGTATAGAGCACCGGCTCAAACCGCACGCCGTACCAGTGCTCCGGCTCGGTGCGCCGGATGCACGCGAGGACAAACTCCGCTGCGGCCTCCGCCGCCGGGAACGGTTCATACCCGCGGCACAAAAGTCCCGTGAACGCCGAGGCAAAAAGATCGCCCGTGCCGTGGCAAGTCCGCGCAAGGCGCGCATGGCGGTAGTAGCCGCGAAACCCCTTCCCGCTCACTGCGACGCCGGTCGTCTCCGGCTCATAGCTCACGCCGGTGAGCACGACCGTGCCGACGCCCTTTTCATGCAGCGCGGCGGTGAGCTCTTCAATATACGCCTCGTCATATTCTTTGCGGTACTCCATGCCGGTGAGCAGCGCCGCCTCCGTGATATTCGGAAGAAGGATGTCCGCAGAGAACGCCAGCGTCTTCATTTTCTCCACGAACGCGGCATCAAACCCCGCATAGAGCTTTCCGTTATCGGCCATGGCGGGATCAACGATGCGCGCGCCGCCCGGCACGAGCAGCGTGTCCATGATGTGCCGGACATGGGTGATCTGCTCGCCGCTGCCGAGATAGCCGGTGTACACCGCGTCGAAGCGGAACCCCTCTTTCTGCCAATGCTGCGCAATGGCGGGCATGTCCGCCGTCAGGTCGCGGAACGTATAGCCCGCGAAGCCTCCGCCGGTGTGCGTGGAGAGTACTGCCGAGGGCAGCACCGCCGCTTCCACGCCGCACGCCGACAAAACCGGCAGCGCCACCGTGAGAGAGCACTGGCCCACACAGGAGATGTCCTGCACCGTTAAAATGCGCTTGTCCATACCGATTCCTTTCGTTTTTGAAAAAGCCAAAAGGCTCTCCGGGATCCCGGAGAGCTTTTGGCTATGCGGTTTTGAGCTTTTTACTTTGCCACGGGGACGGCGCCGGCCTGACGGATGAGGTCGTTCGCCGCAGTGCTCGTGGCGTAATCAAAGAACGCCTGCGCCGCCGGGGAGAGCGTCTCGCCCTCGCGGGTCACCAGAACGAAGGGGCGCTGCACGGCGTAGGTGCCGTCCAGAACGGTCTCCTCGGAGCAGTCAACGCCGTTCACCTTCAGCGCCTTGATGCCGTCCTGTCCTTCGACCGCGGAGAGAGAGGCATAGCCGATGGCGTTGGGGTTCGCCGCCACAGCGGAGATCACAGCGCCGGTGGAGGTCAGCTCCTGCGCGAGGACACACGCCTCGCTCGTGCCGGTGACGGACTCAAAGCCGTCGCGCGTGCCGCTGCCGGACTCACGGCCGACGCAGGAGATCGCAAGGTCTTCGCCGCCGAGCTCGTTCCAGTTCTTGATCTCGCCCTTGAAGATGGCGGCGATCTGTTCAATGGTCAGATCGTCCACAGGGCAGTCCTTGTTGACGATGATCGCGATGCCGTCGAGCGCGACGACCGTGCCGGTGAGACCGGTCTCGCTCGTCTTGAGCGCGCGGGAGGCAAGGCCGATATCGCAGCTGCCGGTGCGGGCGGACTCAATGCCCGTGCCGGAGCCGGTGGGGTCATAGGTAACGCTGACGCCGGGGTTGTCGTTCATGAACTGCTCGGCGAGGATGTTGACAACCTTCTCCATCGAGGTGGAGCCGTTCGTGGAAACGCTGCCGGAAAGAGCGGCGGGCGCTTCGGAAGCGGGAGCCTTGGTCGCCGTAGCGTCCGTAGCAGGGGCAGCGGTGGGATCGGCAGCCGGGGCAGCAGCGCCGCAGCCCGCGAGCAGCGCGAGCGTCAGTACAGCGGCCATAGCCAGCGTGAAAATCTTCTTTGCTTTCATAATAGATTCTCCTTTTTTCAAATCATTAACCCTTCTGTACGACGTAAGCATACCGCCGCACGGTAAAATCCGTTACCGCAGTTTCGTAAAATGATTGTAAAAAGGAGAACGCGCGGAACGAACGGCATCCGTCCCGCACGGCTTGCGGAAGTGTCTTTTCAACTACACTACGCTCAAACGCAACGACAATCCCGGTGCCAAATCTACACTACTACCACTTGGGATTACACTACTCTCAAACGACCAGCCGCAGCTCTATCTCCAGAAGAGCGTTTTACTACCACTTGGGATTACACTACTCTCAAACATTTGCCAGAGCCATAACCACCGATAAGCAGTTTTACTACTACTTGGGATTACACTACTCTCAAACAGTTCCGCATCAATATGCTTGATCAGGCGGGTTTTACTACCACTTGGGATTACACTATTCTCAAACGGCGGGTGCTGCACGTTGTGCGGGACGGGGTTTTACTACCACTTGGGATTACACTACTCTCAAACTGAAGCTCTCTATTACGCTGTAACAACATTGTTTTACTACCACTTGGGATTACACTACTCTCAAACAGAGTGGCGACAGCCGCGAGATCGGACATTGTTTTACTACCACTTGGGATTACACTACTCTCAAACCCTTAAAACCAATTCCGATCCTGCTATTTCGTTTTACTACCACTTGGGATTACACTACTCTCAAACTCATCGATATTCTTATCCAAATAAAAGACAGTTTTACTACCACTTGGGATTACACTACTCTCAAACAATGTGATAAAGGGAAAGATCAGAAACGGAGTTTTACTACCACTTGGGATTACACTACTCTCAAACCTTTGCAAGGGGAAGAAGCTCAAAAGAACCGTTTTACTACCACTTGGGATTACACTACTCTCAAACCAAGGGCTGACAGAAAACTTGAGAGGGAGGGTTTTACTACCACTTGGGATTACACTACTCTCAAACACTCGCAGGAGCTTGTGACTTCTGACGGCAGTTTTACTACCACTTGGGATTACACTACTCTCAAACAACAGCTGCAAGATGATTGTGAGCGCGTTCGTTTTACTACCACTTGGGATTACACTACTCTCAAACGCTTTCGATGTTCGTCATACGCGTCCTATGGTTTTACTACCACTTGGGATTACACTACTCTCAAACAAAACTTGGCGATAAGCAAGAAGTATTGTTGTTTTACTACCACTTGGGATTACACTACTCTCAAACTTCGCGTAGTAGCCGAGACAACAGTCGATGGTTTTACTACCACTTGGGATTACACTACTCTCAAACTGCCGACAACTTACGAATTAGGGCTCGCCGGTTTTACTACCACTTGGGATTACACTACTCTCAAACAGGCTGAGCGAGAGACCCGAAATCATGCCAGTTTTACTACCACTTGGGATTACACTACTCTCAAACCGGTAACATCGGCGTAACGACATCGCAGCAGTTTTACTACCACTTGGGATTACACTACTCTCAAACCGTCACCTGTCGGAATGTTCAACGGGTCAGGTTTTACTACCACTTGGGATTACACTACTCTCAAACCTGACAATCTTATCTGCCGCTTCGGAACCAGTTTTACTACCACTTGGGATTACACTACTCTCAAACTTGCTAATGTCTCCTGGCGCACATGCGCGTGTTTTACTACCACTTGGGATTACACTACTCTCAAACCTCAAATTTCAAAACGGCAGGTATTTCGTTCGGAAAAATGGGAAAACTCGCCGTTTTCCTACGGTTTGGAGCAGCACTCCGACACTACAGCAGAGTATCCGGCGGCAGCAAAACGATTATAGCACATGAATCAAAATTCGCAAAGGTCTTTGTCGATGATCCGCACCTCCTCACAGGGTCTGACAGGCTCTTTCTGTCCGCTCTCCAGCAGGAGAACGGACAGTTTTTCATAAAACACCGATTGATAAAAAAGCGTTATTTCATTCTCCGAAAAGAATGACTTGAGATTCACAAACACAAAAAGCCGTTTCCGAAAGCACTCTCGGTGCAGCCGCATCATTTCCAGCAGCTGTTCCGGGATGGACATCTCTTCGGTATCCACGCGGAAGGCGAGCGCTTTTACCACATCATCGGCGCTCTCCATTTCGGAAAACGTGACATTGAACGGAACGGCCGCGGTGAGCGCCGCGCCGTAGTCATTCAATGCGGCAAGGCATTCCGCCGTTTTCGCCGGCTGATCCTCCGCCGCTGTCACCGCCATCTGCTGAATTTTAGTCAGAATACGCCGTCCGTCCAGTTCTGGAAAAAGGGGATTCAGCGTCATCTGCACGTTTTTCCCGATCTCTGTCAAACCGGCGTTTTCGGAAAGCGCAAACTCTCCCGGCTCGCCGTTTTCCTGTGCCAGAAGATCGCCGATGAGCCGGCGAAACAGCTGTCCGTTTTCCACAATAAGAACTGGCACGCGGTTTTCCTTGAACTCGATCGGGCTTCGCAGGAGCGGGTGCGCCAGCATCATAGTTCCACAAACCTTTCGTCCGTTGTGAGCACGTCGCTCTCGCCGACGCCCACAATGTATTCCATACCGGCATACTGCTTTTCCGTGACGCAAAGCATCTGCACAAGGCCCTTGGGCGGACGGTTTTTGCGTATGCCGTCCGCCGCCGGGCGCACTGCGCTCTGGTTCAATATCAGCTTGCAGTATACCGACTCCTGCATCATGACGAAGCCGCTTTTTATGAGATATTTGCGAAAGCGGGCATACTCCCGCCGATCCTTGATCGTATCGGTAGGAAGGTCAAAGAAAATCATCATTCGCATAAATCTGTAGCTCATACACCGGCCACCGAACGGAAGAGATGTTTTCCTCCCGCATTGCATCCAGAGCGCTTTTTACAAATATACGGATCGCGTTGAGCATATACTGGCGGCTGCCGTCGATCAGGATCTGGCGGTTCAATATCTGCACCAGCTGCATTTTCTCGTCATGCTCCAGCTTTTCGGGTGCCATCTGCCGCACGGCATGATCGACCAGCGGTCGGAACGGCTCCACAAGATCGCACGCCAGATTCAGCTTGTTGAACATATTATCGTGGAACACGCCGAGCTGCGTGGAGTAGCCGCAGGCCGTGATCTCGCGCGCTACGGTGGAAAGCACGATGCTGTAGCCGTAATCAAGCGCGGCGTTCCACGCGTTTTCCTGCTCTCTGGAAAACGCCTTTCCGAAAAGCGCATTGAAATAGACCTTCGCGGCGTGGCCCTCGCGGTTCGTCGTGTCTCCCGGCTGCACTTCCTCCAGATAACCGCACAGAAGCGACGCCGCCTCCGTGCAGTCTTCCGATTCCAGCACGGCGATCTGGCCGACGATCTTCTCCCGGACAATTTCCGCCCACAACGCCGCCTTGACCGGGTCTTTCCACTGGATCTGTTCGCGGAGCTTCAAGCTGGCATTATGGCTGCCGTAAAGCGGCAGAAGCATTCCGTAAGGCAGGCGGCGCTCATCGCAGAAAATGATGTCGATCTTCCGCTTATTCAGCTCGCACAGCAGATAGGCCGTCAGCGAGACCGCCGTGGATTCGATCATCAGAACGGATATTTCGCTCAGGTGAATGCGCTTTACGCCGTCGGTATTGCGCACGACGAGATAGTCCATTTTGTAATCCAGCTTGGACAGGCTGGACACCGTTACGACCCGCCAGCTCATGGTTTTTCAGTGCAGAAGGTCGGTACGATACTCATACAGGCCGGTCGGCGACTGGTGGATAAGATAGGCCGATTGGAAGCCTTGCAGTGAAGCATTTTTCAGAATTTTTCCAACATTCCCTTTGCCGCAGAGGTCCTTTAAATTTGAGATTTGCGCATCGCACTTAAATGCTTTTAAAATTTCCATCAGCGTCTTTGCCTGTGAAAGAATATCCATGTTTTTAAACGTCTCATCGCTTGCTTTCAGATTGGCAAGAAGAGCCTGCATAAGTTTTCCATATGCGCTGCTTTCCAGTCTTTCGACAAACCAGTTGTACAGCGCCACATTCTCTTCCGCGCTGATCCCGTCAAAGGCTGTTGCAGGATATTCGATTTTGGCACAGCGCTCTATGTATTTTGTCAGATTACGGATGTAGCGTCCTCTTTCGGCGTCAATGGCAAGTTGGTAGGCGTATTTGTAAATGATTCTGTCACCGGTTCTTCCGGACGGATAAAGCCGGAAACCATCCAATTCCAAAAACGCATCTATACGGATCTTCGGTGCAACAACGACTGGGTCAACAAGGCCAAGTATCTCACGGCAGTATTTTACCGGGTCGCTCTCATACAGTCCCCGTGCGTAAAGCAGTACCGTTTCGATGGAACGAACGCGTTTCTTCTTTTCCGTATGCTCCACAACGCAGTAATACGAGCCGGCCAGCTTGTTGTACCCGCCGTATTTCTCAATGGGTTTTCCGGCTTTGATCGGAAGCTGGCCCAGTCCGGCAGGCATGATGTTCAGGTTGAAGAGCTGTCCCTTCTCCTCTCGCGGCATGCGGGTGATGATGGGGTTATTCTTTGCCATGTACTTCTTCACCGTGGCGATGCTCGTTCCGTCCGCTTTCCAAGCGCCCGGCGTATCCCAGTCAAAGACCTTTTTGAGACTGTAGTTTTCCTTCCGGATGTTCAGGAAAAACCGGTCGGTGAACTTTGTCTTGTACACATTGCCGACTACGATGTTCAGGTAGGCGTCCTTGGCATGGTGCAGGTCGTTCACCTCGCGGCACTTGAGAAGGCCGAACTCCTGCCGGAACTCGGAAACGTTGCCCGCTTTGGAGTATACGATCTCCGCTCCCGGATAGATCTCCTGCAGAAGCTGCGCGAGCGCCTTGGTGGACTGTTGCGTTTCGGTAAGCTGGCGCTGTACGAAGGCCGCCAGCTCGTCATCCGTCAGCTCCGTGTTTCGTTTCAGGCGGTCGAACTTTTTATCGCCGATCATTTTCTTATCGTGCAGCATCGACCAGAACGGCAGCATCCGGCTGCGGATATCCTGCGAGATCGGATAGGTGTTCGTTTTTTCGCGGTTGAGAACGCTCTTTACGAGCACGCGGTTCTCAATGCTGTCGTCCTTGATGCGGGAGCGCGGGAAAATATGGTCGATATCATACGTTGTATCATCGCGCAGAGCCGTTTCCAGATCGATGGGCTCGCCGGAATACATGCATTTCCCGAACTGTGTATAGTACAGGAAGAGCTTGTCTCTCCGCAGCGCGCTCTCCTCCGTCGCCGCAAGCTTTTCGTACAGCTCGCCGCTGTCCCGCTCGCAGGCCTTATAGAGCTCCAGAAGCTGTTCTTTTCTGGATTTGGTTCGCGTTCCCTTCTTCTCCTTATCCTCGCCGCGCGCCACCTCGACAAAGATCTTCGCCGGCGCGCCGCCGCGGATATGGGCGATCTCTTCGGCGATCTTCAGCGTCTGCCAGATGCTGCGGCGCACGGCGGGAGAAATGTACATTTCGTCCAGCTGTGAGCGGAGACTGTCTCTTCCGAAACGGGCGCGCCGCCGCTCCTCCGCCGCGGCCGGAAGGTTGGCGTGCTCCGGGTCGTTAAGCAGCTGCATGAGATTGAGATTGGTGTTTCGCAGAAAATACATAATGTTCTGCGCCTCGCCCTGCTCATCCGCGCCGGAATAGAGTTCCGTCAGAAACTCTTTGGAAAGGCGTCCCCAGTCGGCATATTTCAGACGGCAGATCTTCCGCACATCGTCCTCGTTCAGCGCAGGGAAATTCTTTTTCAGCCAGCGGCGCAGCATACGCTTGTCGTCGCTGTATACCAGCGTTCCTTCGATGATCTTTTCCACCGCTTCCTCGCCGAGCACGGGGATGAGCGGCGCAAAATCGTGGTACGAACGCAGTCTGGTCTTCACCGGGTCATCAATGCCGCTGATCTCATCGGTTTTTGCGGCATAGCCGTGCATGACCAGATAGTCCAGAATGCGTTTTTTCGTCACGCGGCGGTTTTCTTTTTTGAACAGGTCTTCGATCAACTGCTGCTTTACGCTGACCGGGAGCTCGTTTCCGTTGAGACGCAGCGGGTTCAGCTCGTTGAGAAGCATAAATTCGCTGTACAGCAGAGAGTCCTTCGGCAGCACCGGCGCGCCGGTGTAGGTGCATTTTCCGATCAGGTCTTTCAGAAAGGCCGCCGCGCTCACGTCGAGATCCACAACTTTTTCAAAATTCCAAGGGTAGGCTTTCTCGCCGGTTCTCTTTGCTTCCTCAGTCCGCTCTGCCCAACGGCCTTTCAGCGGCCCGACATAATACGGCACACGGAAGGAAAACACCGCTTCGATCTTCTCGCGCACAGAGATGCCGTCCTCGTCCTCTTCGAGCAGGAACGGCAGATACGCCGATGCGTTATCCAGAATTTTCCGCAGCTCCAGCCGGTGGAGCTGATACGGGATGATGCCGTTTTCGCTGCCGGTCAGCCGCGGAAGAAACGTCTTCTCTTCGATCTGCGCATACTGCGGCGCGAACGGATGCTCCGCCGCCGGCTTCGGCAGCGCAGACTTGAGAAACGCGCAAAAGTCTTCCTGCTTGCAGGTCTTATCCCCGCTCTCCGAACGGTAGCGGCTGTAGGCGGCATAGTTATTCGGGAACTTCGCGTTTTTATAGAATATGCTCCGGTATTTGTCCGGCGCCGCTTCTCTCACATAGTCTTTCAGCGCGCGAAGGTCGGCATGGTTTTTCTCATACTGACGGACCTTTGCATCGCAGAGATACGCTTCGCCGCCGCGCATTTCCGACAGCCGTGCCGCATCAAACACCTTTTTCGCCGCAAGCAGCAGTTCCACCCGCTCGCCCAACGCCGACGAGAGAGCGTCAAACACGGCGTCCAGATCGTCGCTCAGCGCGACACTCGCCGGTTCGGCATTTTTGAGCGACTCATCGTCATAGAGCGCAGCCAGCTTGACTTTGGCCCCAGCAAGCAGATCGGACAGGGCCTGAATATCCGCGCCGCTCTCCTCCGTCTGCACCGACCTCCCCAGAGCGGCGCGCAGCGCCGCCTTCTTCTGGGATATGCGCATATTGCGGTCGGTAAGGATCGTGAAGTACTCCGGCTCCAATCCCAGCTCCACATTCATTTCCGCCGAGAGATACTCTGTCAGCTCCTGCATCGCAGCGTCTACCGTCGGGCATTCGTCGCCGTTCTCCGATGTTTCATAAAGGAAATGCCCGCGGTGCTTGATGATATGGTGCAGCGCCAGAAATACGAGCCGCGGGTCGTGCGGCTCGGAGGAATGCACCAGTTCGCTGCGCAGGTGGTACACCGTGGGGTACCGGCGCAGATAATCCCGATCCGTAAAATCCGGGTCATTGAAAAGCGTGTATTTCCCGCTTCCGGCCGTCTTATCGTCCGGAAAGAGCGCGCTTTCATGCAGCCGGCGGAAAAAGAGCGGGTCAGACTTCCCGATCTCCGCAGAGAAGAATTCTTCCAGATACAAAAGTCTCTGTTTTCTCCGCTCCAGACGGCGGCGGGCAATGCGCGCCGCGCGCCGGTCCGCCGCCGGTTTTGCCTCCTCAAACAATCTCGCGCCCCACATGGAGTTTCCCTTGAAGCGCAGAACGTTGTATTCCGGATCGGTCACCGCCCAGCCGACGGAATTTGTGCCTATGTCAAGGCCGATATAATACGGAGAATGCGGTCGGATCGTTTTTTTCTCTTCCATTTTTGGCTCTCCTCTATTGACAAATTCAAAAATTATGCTAAAAATATAGATGATCCCTACTACCACTTGGGATTACACTACAAGTTCAAATAAGCGTTCTGCGCCCTTACCGCATTTAGTTGCGGATTCACAGTGTGTGAAAGCAAAAGGCCCCGCCGGTCGGCGGGGCCTTTTGCTATCCCGCCGGGATGCTTAGGTTCAACAAAAGAATACCACGATATTTTGCATTTTGCAATAAATACATATTTTTTCTTTACAGTTCTCTATATAAAACCTGATTATTTTCATTGACAGTGAGAGCACTCCATCCGCCGCACGGTACAGCACGGCAGATAGAGTGCTCCCACGATAAAAGAGACCGCCGCTCCGTGCGCGGCGGTCTCTTTATGTCTTTATATATCATGCAGCCCTTCAGGAATTTTTGCAGCTGCGGATGTGGAGATAGACGGTATTTTTGCTGATGCCCAGCGCCTCGGCACATTCTACAACGCTGTTTTTCAATTTGAAAAAACCCTTACTGTAGAGCCGCGCGATGATCTCCTTGTTCTTGTCGTGCACGGCGATATCGGCGTCTGCCATTACGACGCGCTTTGTCTCCGCGATCGTATCGCCGACGAGCTGTGACGGGCTGTCGGCAAAGTTCTCTTCCCGGCCGACGCTCGCGCCATCATCCGTCTTCATCAGCGTGTTTATAACGGAGGCAAGCGGCGTATTCAGATAAAAGTTGATGCACAGCAGCCCGACGATCTTCGCGTTCTCGCTGCGGATGGCGATCGTCGTGGAATGCATGGGCTCGCCCTTTTTGTTTTTTGAATAATAGGCGATATAGTCCTTGCCGTTGTTGTGGCGGATATCCTCCAGCATATGCAGCGCAAGATCGGTGATCGGCGCGCCTTCCTTTCGGCCGGTATAGTAGCCGTTGATGATCTTGATAACGGAATTATCGTAGTTTTCCAGACTGTGCAAAACGATCTCGTACCCGTCCCCCAGATAGTTGGCAAGGCCCTCGCACAGCGTCTTATAAGATTCCAGCACCATGCGGTCCATACGCGTGAAGGACATGGTTTTTTTACTGTTTTTCTGTTCCATAGTCACACCAGATTCCCTATTTTATACACAACTTATTATTTTAATTTATACCCCGTGCCGTGTCAATATTGATAGTCAACAATAACGTCAATGAAAAATTGTTCACTCATCCGAAAGCGCGTTGAATGAACGTTTTTATATTTACTAAACATTTTTAACGCGCTTATAATGGCATCGTAAGCACGGCAGTTCCGCTGCCAATTTCCGAAAACACTATTCTTAAGGAGGAATGTTGTCATGAAAGTAATTTCCACCGAAACCGCCCCCGCCGCGATCGGCCCGTATTCTCAGGCGATCGTCACGAACGGCCTTGTTTTTGCCTCTGGCCAGATCCCCGTCGATCCTGCGACCGGCGCTCCTGCCGGTGACATCATCGACACTCAGGCTGAGCAGAGCTGCAAGAACGTCGCCGCCATTCTCGCCGCTGCCGGAAGCGACATGACCAAAGTCGTCAAGACCACCTGCTTCCTCGCGGATATGGCTGATTTTGCCAAGTTCAACGAGATTTATGCCAAGTACTTTGTCAGCTGCCCGGCCCGCTCCTGCGTTGCCGCCAAGGCGCTGCCGAAGGGTGTTCTCTGCGAAATCGAAGCCATCGCGGAGCTCTGACAGCCCCACAGAAATGAGAAAGAGAACAAATATAAAGGGAAAGGAAATATCGAACTATGGAACCCAGTATTCTTTCGCTGATCCCGCCGGTGCTGACGCTGGTCATTGCCCTATGGTCTAAGAATATCATGCTCGCGCTTTTCCTCGGCATCGTATCCTGCTCCATATATACCGGCGGCCTCCACTTCCTGATGCTCGTATTCGATAAGTACATCTATAACGGCATTTCCAGCAACGTTGACATGTTCATTTACATGATCGTGTTCGGTGCATTCATGGTGGCCGTCAAGCGCGGCGGTGGATTTGCCGCGTTCTCCTCCTTCGGAGACAAGCACTTTGACACACCGCGCAAGGCGAAGCTCATCACCTGGCTTCTGTCCGGCATCGTTATCAATCAGGGCTTCGGTACGATCGGCGTTGGCGCCATTATGCGGCCGATTACGGACAAGCAGAAGGTCTCTCGCGAGAAGCTCGGCTACATACTCTCCTTCACCGCTGAGCCGGTCGTCGCCCTCGTCCCCATCACGATCTACATTCTGGTATTTGGCGGTCTGATTTCCTCTGTTCTTCCCGAACTGGACGGTCAGCAGGTGTTTGTGGAATCGATTCCGTACAACTTCTTCTGCATACTCTCCGTCCTCGTCGGTCTTCTCACGGCGGCGGAGCTTCTTCCCGATTTTGGCTTCATGAAGAAGCGTGAAAAGGCCGCAAAAGAAAACGGCGAGCTCATCCGTCCGGGCTCCAGCCCGATGGAAACGAAGGAGCTTGATGATACGGAAAGCGCCGTCAAGCCCGATTTTCTCAGCTTTGTTCTTCCGTTCGTCGTGTTCTTCATCGCGATCATCGTCATTCGCATCGAGACCGGCATGTTCAGCCTTATGACCCCGATTCTCGTCGGCACCATTGTCGCCATTGGCTACCCCGTAATCCGCGGCTATTTCAAGTTCAGCGAAGTGCCGGGTCTCATCATCGACGGCGCAAAATCCATGGTCTCTGTCGCTGTGCTGCTCGCGCTGGCGTTCGGCTTCGGCAAGGCCGTGGCAGACATCGGATTTGCCGACTACATTGTGAGCGTTTCGCAGAACGTCCTCACGCCGGCCATTCTCCCGGCAGCGGTGTTCCTTATCTGCGCCGTGGCCTCCTATGCCACCGGCTCACTCATCAGCGCATGCTTTCTGCTCGGGCCGATCGCGCTCGTGCTCGTCGCCACTGTCGGCGGCAACATTCCGCTGGTCGTAGCGGCGCTCGTCGGCGGCTCCACGTTCGGCGACGTCACCTCCCCGCTCTCAGATATCGTCATTGAATCGGCCATGGGTGCCGGTGTGGACACCATCGACCTCGGCAAAGCGCAGCTGCTGCCGCGCGTCATCCTTGCGCTGATAACGACCGTGCTGTATGTGATCTTCGGCGCAATGGCCGGATAAGGAAGGAGAACTACTAATGTTTGATCCTCGCAAACTGATGGCAAAGGAATACGCCGTGCTGCACGGCGACGGGAGCGGCTTCGATTTCCAGAAAACTCTCACCCGCGAGCCAATCGCCATGAACTGGGCCGACCCCTACCGCCCGAGCGACACCGTGCCGCCGCACGTCAAGGCCGCCGTGATCGAGAGTCTTAACTCCATGGCCGCACACTATACGTTCCCCACCGGCGATTTTGCTCTGTGCGACGCGATTGCCGAACGTATAGAAAAGAAAAACGGCGTAAAGATCAACCCGCGTACCGAGCTCACCATATCCAACGGCTCAGACTCTGCGTTCGCATTCGTCATGCGTCCGTTCCTCGTCCCCGGCGAGGACAACGAGGTCATGATGCCCGTCCCGTCCTACGCGCACAACTTTGCCGTGCCGCCGATGATCGGAGGTCGTTCCGTTATGGTGCCGACGCGGCAGGAAGACGGCTACGATCTGGATATAGATGAATTTGAAAAGCGCGTAACGCCTAAAACCAAAATGGTCGTGCTCACCAACCCCAACAACCCCACGGGAACGGTGTACACGCGCAGCACGATGGAAAAGCTCGCGGACTTCTGCATCCGGCACGACCTTCCCTGCGTCGTTGACCAGTGCTTTGAGGACAGCGTATTCGACGGCCACGAGTATGTCAGCATGATGGCGCTTCCCGGCATGTGGGAGCGCACTATCACCATTGGCTCGATCTCCAAAGGCATGGGTCTGTGCGGCTTCCGCGTCGCATACATCGTCGCGCCCGAGAGCATCACCGAAGTGTTCCATCAGACAGCCGTTCTCTTCATCGGTGCAACGAACACCATGGCGCAGGCCGGCATCACCGCCGCGCTCAAAGATACTCGCTTCATGGAGGACATGCGGCAGGAGTGGATGATCCGCGCAGATATTCTCGGCTCGATCCTCGATACGATCCCGCATATCCGCTATGTCAAGCCGCAGGCCGGATTCTTCTTCTGGATCGATGTTTCCTATTATGGGACAGATGAAGAGGTCATGCGCTATCTGGTGCAGGAGGCAAACGTACTCGTCAGCACCGGCGCACTCTTCACCGACTCCACACACATCCGCATCATCTACGGCTGTCTCAAGGACCGCGAAGCGTGCATCAACGCCGTGAAGGCAGTGAAGGAAGCGCTCGAACGTCATCCTAAAAACCAGCAGTAAAATACACAAACATCGCCGCCTGTTTTGCAGGCGGCGATGTCGCTTTTTCATGTTATACTTTGTCGCGCTCGCGGTCGAGACGGCGGTTGCGGAGCGTCAGGACGAGGTCGGCTGCGACCATGAGAATGTCGGCAACGTAGAAAAACACCACATAGCTTAAATTGCCGAGGATGAATTTCCCGACCAGGCCGCAGAGATACCCTGCGATGATGAGAAGCTCGAACGCAACACTCTTGCCCTTCGCGGTGCGGGAGCGGATGGACTTGGCAATATTGAACGGCCATGAGATGCCGAAGCAGACGAGCATGCCCGCTTCCAGAACATGGACGATGTTCATATCACTGGAGCATTTCGACGCCGTGCATCACGAACGCGCCGCCAAGACGCGCCATTTCCTCCGGCGTTTCGCGCATTCCGTTTTCGATCCACACCTTGGCGAGCGTGCACATGCCGGCCACGATGAACGAGGCGCAGTAGTCCAGCTTTTCGGACTCGCTCCCGCCGAAGATGGACAGGAACTCATAGAGGTACTGGTACTTGAGCTTGTTGAATATCTTGTCCTGAAATTCGGAATCTCCGCTGCGGCAGTAAAGCGTGTAGAAAATGTCCGAATACTCGCTCGCGAGCGTGAAGAGATCGGTCAGATACCGGAACGTCTTCCCGTCCGACTGGCGGGCGTTGTGGCGGCTGCCGACATCGTCCAGACGGCGCAGAAGATCGTCCTCAAGCTGATGGAGAAGATCGTACACGTCGCTGTAGTGCGCGTAAAATGTGCCGCGGTTCACGTCCGCGAGATCGGCCACGTCGCGCACCGTGACGCGGCTGATATCCTTTTCGAGAAGCAGCGACGTAAGCGCGCCGCGAAGCTGTTTTTTTGTTTTCCGTACCCGACGGTCCTCGGTTTCCCGTTCTGCCATTTATCTATTTCCTCCTATGTGTGTTTGTTATTTATCATACACTGGTGATTATAATCCACAAGAGCCGAACATTCAATAGGTAAATGAACAAATTTCGCAAAAAAATCGGAAACAGTGCATCTGTTTCCGATTTTTTTATAATCCGTCACTCTTTTCTCATTTGGCGGTTTCTGCTCTTCTGTACCGCTTTCAGATAGATTTCCGCAGCGCGCATCACAGCCGGAGTAAGCGCTCCGGCGGAGATCTCCACCTGATCGACGCACACCGCGCCGTACTCCCCGCAGGGCTCCACGCGGGTCATGTGGCTCCAGAGCGGAACGCCCTTTGCCGCGCCCTCGATGATCTGCGTCCGATCCTCGTCGGTGCGGCGGAGCGGCTGCATCGTCCGGAGGCATCCGAGCGCCTTTCCCGCCGGGCGGCGGTTGAGCTGCCGCCAGACGCACGAGGCGCTGTGCGGCACGAGCGTGCTCACGCGGACCGTGCCCGCGCTGCCGAAGGCTTTTAAAAGCCGCTTTGTCATAATATCCGGCCGGATGGATACGACATCCTGCCCCGCCTTGAGCTTTCGCAGCGTGAGCGAGCGCAGCGCCGGAAACGCCTTATGCAGTGCCTCCCACGATTTTCCCGCGCCCTTATCCTTGCTGCCTTTCCAGTGGAAGAGCGTACCGGAAAATTCCCGCAGCCCCTGCGCGGGGACTTCCACCGCGCCCTCCACGACACAGGTGCGCACGCGCACCTTGACCTCCGCGAGAAGCGAGAGAAGCGCACTTCCTCCGCCGCGCAGCCCGTAAGCGCCCCAGATGCGCCCGTCGTACCCGGCGAGCAGAGCGCTCTCCACCGCGGCGACACGCGCATCCGGCGGTTCCTCCGGCGCAAACACGGGAACGAGCACACGGCAGGATTTTTCCAGCGAGCGGACGACCGAGGCAAATACGGCGGCGTCCAGGCTGTCATCCGGCCAGAGCAGCACGGCTGCCGCGCCCGGTTTTCCGGTTTCTCTCAGTTCCATAGCGTATCCTCCTTACAGAAGCTCCAGAGCATCGACGCGCTGCGGCGTAAATACCGCCGAGCGCGCCGCAGCCGCCGACAGCATATAGTTTCCGTATTCCACGGTGTAAAGCGAGAGTACTGCGCCCTCGGGCGACGCCGTATTCCCCAGCACGGAGAAGGCGTTCATCGGCTGCGAGAGTCCCGCGCCGGTGCATTTGAGCACGGCCTCCTTGCGCGTCCAGAGGCAGGCAAACCGCCGTTCCGGATCGGCTTCCATATATTTCCGCTCCTCGATCGTGAGAGCGCGCGCCGCGGCGCGGCGCACGGGCGCGATCTTCTCAATGTCCAGCCCTACCGGAGTGTCGCTCACGGCAAGCGCGGCGAGCGTGCCGCTGTGCGTGAGCGAGAAATGCGGCCCGCCGGGGATATACGGCTTTCCGTGTTCGCCGCAGGCAAACGGCGGTTCGATTCCCGCGGCGCGAAGCAGCAGTGAAGCGCCGATGCTCCGCAGACGCGCTTCCTCTCTCCGGATGCGCAGCGCCTTTTCCCGGCGCTCTTCCGGCAGCAGTGCGAGCGCTTCCCGCTCTCGGCCGCGCAGCGGCGCAATGTCCAGCATATAAACGTTCATAACGGTTTTATTATACAGGCAAAAGGCCGCTCTTTCAACGGCTTTTTGCCGGTCATCGCGGAGAAAACGGCGTATATTCCCCGTCTTCGATCACATACCCTCCGCCGTTCGGACTTTGCCACTCGTAGCGGTTTTTCCCCTCGGGGAAAAGGTGCGCCATGATCGCCGAGATCACGCCGCCGTGCGTCACGATCACGGCGTCGCGCCCGGCTTTCTGCACACGCGCGAAGGCGGCAAGAGCGCGCCTTGTCATATGCTCCCCGCTCTCGCCGTTCGGCGGGACGTTCTTCTCGTTGTCGCCGGTGAGCCACGCCTGATAAGCGGGATCATCCTTCAGCATTTCGTAGCTCTTCATTTCAAAATCGCCGAAGTCGATCTCGCGGAAGTCCGGCTCGATCTCATAAGGCACGGTGCCGAAAAGGGCTTCCAGCGTTTCATTGCAGCGGCGCATGCCGCTCGTAATAAACCGTGTGCCCGGCGCGGGCATTTCCTGCCGCCGCAGCGCGGCGCGCCCGGCCGGAGAGAGCGGCAGATCGGTGCTGCCGCAGTAGAGATGCTTTTCGTTTGCTTCGGTAATACCGTGGCGCAGCAGAAGGATCTTCATTTCAGCCGCTGCTCCAGACCGCAGAAAATGCGGCTCACATGCTCGGCCTCGCGGCTCAGATATTGCGTAAGCCGTCCGGTATCCTGCCGCCACGCACGCGTTTCCGCGCCCATCGGCACAACGCCGCAGAACATGTCACGGCAGATAAGGATGCTCTCTTCCCACTCGCCGCGGTGCATGCGGAAATACTCGACCGGATCGATCCCCGCGCGGGTACAGGCAAGCGTGAAACTTTCGATATTATCCACGCACCGGCGGGAGAAATCGATCTCCGCGCCGGAGCAGGAAAAGATGTCCCCCTCCGCGAGAGAGAAGGCTTCTTTGGCAAAATCGGTCTTGCCCTGATAGGCGCCGCCGAAAATAAAAACCATGGTGTTTCCCCTTTTCTTTCAGATGAGCGCCCATACCGCCGCGCCGCAGAGCTCGGAGAGCGTGAGCGCATAGCCGGAAATGTCGCCGTTCATGCCATCGAGCGAGCGGAACGCTTTCCGGAGCGCGAGCGCGTACCCGGCAAGACAGCCGCAGAGCGCCGCCCCCGTGCGCCACCCGGCAAGAAAGCCCGCCGCAAGATATACCGTGAGCTGGGCGCAGAGAACGATGATGTGCGACTTCGGCTTTTTCTGCGCGGCGTACTGGCTCGTGGACATCGGGCGCAGCGCCGTTACGGCGAGCGCCGAACCGCACCGGCTGACCGCCGGAAGAAGCACAAGCGTCCAGAGACCCGCCGCCTCGGCCGAAGCGAAGAGCGCCGTCTGACACAGCGCGAGCAGCACGACGCCGATGACGGCGAAGCTGCCGACGCGGGAGTCCTTCAAAATTTCACGCCGCCGCGCAAGATCGCGGCAGGAGCGCACGGCGTCGGTCACGTCCATGAAGCCGTCGAGATGGATGAAGCCCGTCACGACGAAGGGGTATGCGCCGAGTACCGCGCCCTGCACAAGCGCCGGGAGCGCCAGATGCCGGCAGAACCACGCGAGAAGCGCCCAGATCGCGCCGGTCTCCAGCCCGACGACGGGCAGGAACAGAAGCATTTTATCGCGCGCTTCCTCGTCCCACACGCGCCAAAAGCACGGGATCGCACAGAACATGCTCCGGCACATGGCCAGAGCGTGCAGATACTTTTTCAAAACGGGAGCACCCCCTTATGGACGATACGCCGCCCGGCGGCAAGCTCCACGACCGTATCGCATTCGCGCGCGAGCATCCGGTCGATCCCGGCGAGCGCGCGGCGGTACTGCTCGGTCATGGGGTCATACTCCCCGGCGTCCGAGAAGATATAGTCGCTCACGAGCACGACGCTTCGCACCGAGCGGACAAATTCCAGCAGCTCCCGCGCGCACCGCTCCGCCGCCGGGAGATCGAGCGCGTAGTTTTTCTCGGGCGGGAAAATTTCGTTTTGCAGCAGCGCCGTAACGCTGTCGAGCAGGAACACGCCGTTTCTGTCGGCGGTATCCAGACACGAGAGGATGTGCCGCGGGCACTCGATCGTTTCAAAGTCCAGCCCCGCGCGGTCGGCAATATGGCGGCGGATGCGCTCATCGTCCTCGGCGTCGGCGGAGATCATCGTGGCAACGTAGTAATGCGTTTCCCCCGCGGCTAGGTAAACAGCGAGATCCTGTCCAAGCGTCGTCTTTCCGTTTTTCGCGCCGCCGGAGATGAATGCTTTCATTGCGCGCCCTCCACGGTGAACTTATCGCCCTCGCGGATCTCGTCGAGATAGCCGTCGTCGATGCCGGCCTCGTCAAACGTCGCCATATCGTTGATAATGGCGCAGGCGGCGTCCAGCACCTCGAAGGCGAGCGGGCAGCCGCTGCCCTCGCCGAGACGCATGCCGAGCAGCAGCATCGGCTCCAGCCCCATCTCGTCCATGGCGAGCCTGTAGCCGATCTCATAGGAGGCGTGGCTCGGCACAAGATACGCGCGCACGTCCGGGCAGATCCGGCAGGCGCAGAGCGCCGCCACGGCGGAAATGAGCCCGTCGATCACGACCGGGCGGCGCGTCGCCGCCGCGCCGAGAAATGCGCCGCACATGGCGGCGAGATCAAAGCCGCCGACCTTTGCGAGCACGTCAAGAGCGTCGTTTCTGTCCGGCGCATTGATCGCAATGGCTTTTTGAATGACGGCCTTTTTCCTGGTGAACGCTTCATCCGTTACGCCGCCGCCGCGACCCGTCACGGTCTCCACAGGCGCGTCCAGCAGCACCGCGAGCACGGCGGAGGACGTTGTTGTGTTGCCGATGCCCATCTCGCCGACGCCGAGCACGTCCGCGTCCGTTTCCGCGGCAAGCTCGATGCCGGTGAGCACCGCGCGCTCGCACTCCTCGCGCGTCATGGCGCTGCCGCGGGCGATATTCTTCGTGCCGTAGGCGATCTTGCGGCATAGCACCGCCTTTTCGCGGATGTTCGCTGCGACGCCGACGTCGCAGACGGTGATCGCGCAGCCGAAATGCTTGCAGAGCGTCGCCGCGCCGGTCTTGCCGCGCGTAAGGTTGATCGTCTGCGAGAGTGTCACGGAGCGCGGCGCGCTCGAAACGCCCTCGTCCACAACGCCGTTGTCGGCGGCAAAAACGAGAAGATGCTTTTTTTCGATCTTGTTATGCACACGCCCGGTGATCCCCGCGAGCTGCACGGAGAGGTCTTCGATCCTCCCGAGACTGCCGGGGGGCTTGGCAAGCTGCGCCTGACGGCGGCGCGCCTCTTCCATGGCCGCAGCGTCCGGCGGCGTGATCTTTGCTGTCCATTCTCTGAGTGTCATGTGTTTGTCTCCTTGGTGATAAATCCGTTTTCAAAAAGCCAGCGCGCGCCGCGCGCCGTGTCCTCCTGCAGTTCGAGCGTAAAGGTCGCCGCCGGGCAGAGCGCAAGCGCTCTCTGCAAAAATTCCTTCATTGGTATACTGCCCTCGTCGAGCGGCGCGTGGGCATCGAACGAGCCGTCGTTGTTGTGCAGATGAAAATGCCGGAGATACGGCGCGAAGCGCTTCAGCCATTCGATCACCGGAACGGCAGAATAGGCGTTCACGTGGCCGATGTCCAGGCAGAGCCCCAGCCGCGGATGATCCGCCGAGCGCACAATGTCCAGCAAATACTCGGGCTCTTCCTCGAGCACGTTTTCCAGCACGATGTCCACGCCGGGGTCTTCGCGCAGAAAGTCCTTCCAGAAAAGGGCCGACTGCTCCGTATACCAGCAGGGATAGTACATTTGGGGATTATAGCCGCCGTGGATGACGATCTTTTCCGCGCCGTAGCCCTTTGCAAGGGCGATCGCCTCGCGGAAGCGGTCCGCGGCGAGCGCTCTCGCGCGCGGATCGATGGCGCAGGGGAAAAGCTCGTTGAACGGCGCGTGTAGCGTCACGCGCGCGATCCCCGCGAGCTTTTCGCGCACCGCCGCGTCCGTTTCGGGAAAATGCTCGTCCATGTTGCAGGCGGTGCAGTATTCCGCGATCTCCAGCCCGAGGGCGTACTGCCGCGCGGTACCGGCAGCGTCGGCGGCGATCGTTGAAAGATAAAAACGATGGTTTTCCATAAATTGCTCCGGTTTTCTCTTTTCCGCGGGGAATGCTTTTTTTCAGCGGCGCCGCGCGAAGGATTCGTCATTTTTCTTTATTATAGTCTTTTCCCGGCCCGGATTCAATGTCTTTTACCCATTGCATTGTGAAAGATTTGGTATTATAATGGCAAAAACATTTTCCATAACAAAACCTTTGGGAGGAGACCGCCGTGGCACGCTCTGCCAATCAGAAGCTCAAGCTGCTGCTTCTCCGGCAGTATCTCGAGCGCAATTCCGACGAAGCACACCCTGTCACCACAGCGCAGCTCTTGGAGTATCTCGCCTCGGAGGGCATCAGCGCCGAGCGCAAGAGCATTTACAGCGATCTGGAGGCCCTGCAGTCCTTCGGACTGGATCTGATCCGTGTCCGCGACGGGAACATCACCTGCTGGTACATCGGCGAGCGGGTGTTCCAGCTGCCGGAGCTGCGGCTGCTGGCCGACAGCGTGCAGTCCTCGCGGTTCATTACGCGCAAAAAGTCGCTGGAGCTGATCGCAAAGCTTGAAGGGCTGACAAGCGTGCATCAGGCCAAGGAGCTGCGGCGGCAGGTCGTCGTCAAAAACCGCATCAAGGCGATGAACGAATCCATATATTATCTGGTGGACGAGCTGCACACCGCCATCAACGGCGACAAGCGCATCCGGTTCCACTACACGGGATACGACGGGCACGGCCGGCGCGTTCTGCGCCGCGGCGGCGCGTGGTACGACGTGAGCCCCTATGCCCTGCTCTGGGACGACGAGAACTACTACCTCATCGGCTACGACAGCGCCTTTTCCGAGATCCGCCACTTCCGCGTGGACAAGATCTCCGATCTGTGCACCGCCGGAGACGGGCGCGAAGGGGGCAAGGCCTTCGCCGCGCTTGATATGAGCGCGTATACAAGCGCCCATTTCGGCATGTTTTCGGGTACGCCGGAGAACATCCGGCTCGAATGCCGCGATACGCTCGCCGGTGCCGTGATCGACCGGTTCGGCACGGACACCATGCTCATCCCCTCGCGCGAGGGATATTTCACCGTGACCGTGCCGGTGGCGGTGAGCGCGCCGTTTTTCGGCTGGCTGTGCTCGTTCGGCGGGGACATAAAGCTCCTCGCGCCGGAGAGCGCCGTGGACGCGCTGCGGGAGCATCTCCGGAAGTTCGCCGAAGCGTATCAGATTTAGTTTTTTGCCGCGCATATCTCATAAAAATTTTTTTACAAGGAGGGGTAAACATGAGCGGCTGCATCATTCCCGAGGGGTACACGCCCCGGCTGAACGTCTACGAGACGCAGAGAGCCATCGAATTTATCAAGAGGAGCTTTCAGAAGAATTTGGGCTCGGCGCTGAATCTCAAACGCGTATCCGCGCCGCTGTTCGTGCGCACCGATACCGGCCTGAACGATGACCTGAACGGCATCGAGCGTCCGGTCTCCTTCGATGTTCCCGCCGTGGACGGCGCGGAGTGTCAGGTCGTGCAGTCTCTGGCGAAGTGGAAGCGCTGGGCGCTCCGCGAGTATAACTTCTATGAGGGCAAGGGCCTTTACACCGATATGAACGCCATCCGGCGCGACGAGCCGGTACTCGACAATATTCACTCGGTCTATGTAGACCAGTGGGACTGGGAAAAGGTCATCCGCGAGGAGGAACGCAATCTCGACTATCTCAAGGACGCCGTGCGGCGCATCGTAACAGCCATCTGCATGACCGGCGACGAGCTGGAATGGGAATTCCCGCAGCTGCGCGCCCATCTGAGCCGCGACGTATCCTTTATCACGAGCCAGGAGCTGGAGGATATGTATCCCGATCTCACGCCCTCCGAGCGCGAGAACGAGTACACCAAAACGCACCCGACCTGCTTTATCATGCAGATCGGCAAAACGCTCCGCTCCGGCAAGAAGCACGACGGGCGCGCCCCCGACTACGATGACTGGGACCTGAACGGCGATATCATCTTCCGCAACACCGTGCTCGACCGCGCGTTTGAGGTTTCCTCCATGGGCATCCGCGTCAGCCCCGAGAGCATGGACCGCCAGCTCACGCTCGCCGGGTGCGACGACCGCCGGAAGCTGCCGTTCCACAAGGCGCTGCTCGCGGGCGAAATGCCGTTCACGATGGGCGGCGGCGTCGGCCAGTCGCGGCTCTGCATGCTGCTCATCGGCTGCGCGCACATCGGCGAGGTACAATCCGGAATTTGGGATGAAGAAACGGTGAACCTTTGCAAGGCCCGCGGCGTCCATCTACTGTAAACTCGCAAACGAGAGCCTTGCGCTGCATGGCTCTCGTTTGACGGGGATGGCAGCGCGCCGCAGCGTATTCGCTTTGCTCGCACGTTTGCGAGCCGGGAAGCAGTTTTACCAGCGTTCACGCCGCCGGCAAAAAATGTTTTAAACTTTTTTGCACCTGCAGGCGCAAACTCCGCGAGACTTTTTTGAGCGGCGCTCCGCGCGCCGCTCATTCTTATCCCCATCCCCTGCACACTTTCTTTTCGGAGGCATCCCATGGCCGAGGTAAACGAAACAAAAAAACCGGTGAAAAACCGGAAAAAGACCGTCTGGCTCATCGTCGCGAGCGCGGTGCTTGCCGTCATGCTGCTCGCGGCGCTCGCGCTCTTCTGCCCCGGCGTCAGCCTTCTCCGCACGCCCGCTCCGGCGTCTGTCACGCCGCCGCCCGTACCGGAAGCAACCGCTGAACCGACGCCGGAGGCCACTGCCGCGCCGGTGTACGCCGCGGGGTATATGCGCTGTGAAAACGGCCTTTTCCGCGGCGCGGATACGCTGACCGCCGGAGAGGCCGCGGACGCCGTGCAGCGCGCCGCCGGTATCACGCTTGCCGTGGACGACGCCTCTCTCCCGCTCACGGAAGTATCGCTCGCGGCGCTGCTTGACGGCGCTTTTCCGACCGACGCCATAGAAAACGCCATGACGGCCATCGCGATGCACGGCGGCGAGACCGTTACGCGCGCCGAGGCCGCGGTATTTTTTGACCGGCTCTTCTCTCTGCCCGCCGCCGATACGGAGACGGCGTTTTATCCGGACGTTATCCCCGGCGAATGGGGCAGCGGCGACATATACACCGCCGCGGACGGCGCGGCCGTATGGGACGGGCCGGAAGGCCGCCCCGCCGAGGGGCCGGTTTTGATCGATTCGCAGCTCTATTATGCCGGAGCAGACGGCTATTTTCTCAAAAACGCCTATTCCGGCTCGCTCTTTTTTGACAGTGCCGGACGCTATACCTCCGGCAACGCCGAGCTTGACGGCTACGTTCTCGCCGCGCTGCGCGAGGCGACCGACGATTCCATGACGCGCGACGAGATGCTGCGCGCGATGTATCTTTATGTCCGCGACAGCTTCACCTATCTGCGCCGCCATTACTACAAGACCGGCGACGTCGGCTGGGCAACGCAGGAAGCGCTCACGATGTACTCGACCGGCCGCGGCAACTGCTACTGCTACGCCTCGGCGTTCTGGGCCGCGGCGCGCGCGCTCGGCTTTGATGCGAAGATCGTCAGCGGCACCTACGGCGAGGAAGAAGCGCCGCACGGCTGGGTGGAGATATTGCGCAGCGGCGAGCGGTATACCTACGATGTGGAAATCGAAATGGCGGTGCGGCGCGACCGCGGCGCGTCCGATCTCTATGAAATGGACGATTCGGCGCGGCGGCGCCACGGATATCAGGAGTTTTCCGCCACGGACGACATGCTGCCCCGCTCTCTCGCGGGCGAGCTGCTGCCGGGCTGAAAGGAGAGCACATGAAAAAACGATTTTTTCTCTTTTCGGCGCTGCTCTCGCTTCTCCTGCTCACCGGCTGCACGAAGCAGCTGACGGATAAACCTCTCACGCTCTCCTTCCCCGGGGAAACCGCAGCATTCACCGGCACGCTTTCCAAGGGCACTTATACCGGCACCGTGCTGGGCGACGGCTGGCGGTTTGAGGGAACGCTCACCGCCGAGTGCCTTCTCACCGGCGAGGGGGAAAATGTTCCCTGCCGCGCCGCGCTCTTCGGGAGCGTGGAGGACGGAACGTACACCGGCTCGCTCGTCTCCGGCATGCCGGACGGCGAGGGCGTGTTCACGCTCGCCTCGGGCGCTTCGTTCACCGGCGAATTTTCCGGCGGCACGGCGGTACGCGGCGAGGCAGCCGATCTGCCGTGGACACTGCTGCACGGCGGCAGCCGCTTTTCCGGGACCTACACCGGCCCGCTTGAGAGCGCCGGCCCCGAAGGCGAAGGGCTCTTCGGCGGCGAGAACGCCGCCGGGCAGCAGTTCACCTGGCACGGCGGCTGGAGCGGCGGCGAGATCGCGGGCCCCGGCGTTTTGACGGACGAGCACTGCATCGTCTCCGTCGAAGGCCGCGAAACGGCCGGAAGCTACGCCGGAGATGGCTGCGACGGTCTGCCGGACGGCGAAGGCGTTTTCACCGGCGAGAGTGAGACCGGCGTTCCGTTCACCTATACGGGCGAATGGTCGGCGGGGCTCATGGACGGCAAGGGAACGCTTTCCTACGACGCGGAAAACCTCTACACGCGCACCGGCACGTTCACCGCCGGGCGCTTTACGCCGGACGGGCTTGAGACGCTCGTCTCTCTCGGCACCTGCGAGCCGGAATTCACGCTCACGGAAAGCCAGCTCACCTTCCTTCGCGAGACCGCCGATCTTTGGGAGCGTGCGGATCATCAGGATTTCTTCAACTCCGCTTATGCGGCGCTGCGGGCCAAAAACGTTTCGATCGCGCAGTGTTTTTCGGACGATTCCTTCCGCGAGGAGCCGTACTGGATGGAGATCTACGCCATGCGCATCATCACGGCGCGCACCGGCGCTCTCGTCCCCGGCGGCAAGGAGATGACGTGCATCTTCGCCGTTGAGCGCAATTATCAGTACCCGTGCTTTGTGATCGTCCCCGGCAGCGTTGACCGTCTCTCGCGTTGGAACTCTTTCCACGTTTACGCCGTGCCTATCGCCGTGAGTCCGTATATCAACACGCTCGGTGAAGAGAAGGAATGCCTTGTTCTCCTTGCGGGGGATATATATACCGGAATGTAAAAAAATGACCGCCTCCCCGGTTCGCCTGGGGAGGCGGTTTATCATCCCTCCGTCTCGCCTTCGGCGAGCCGGCTTCCTTTCACAAGGATGCTTTTTTATGTGGAGGCGGCGTGCTGGCGGCCGGTATGGTCGATGTAGGTGTCTCCCGTGAGCAAGATCTCCGAGATCGGCACGATTGTATACCCCTCCGCGAGCAGGTACTCGATGATAGAGGGCAGCGCTTCGGGCGTATGCAGCCCCGCGTTGTGGAACAGAACGATGCTCCCCGGCTGCACCTTGGACGATACGCGCTTATAGATCTCGCCCGCCGTCAGCTTTTTCCAGTCGAGTGAGTCGGTGTCCCACTGCACCGCCGTGAGGCCCATGCCGTTCACGGTGCCGATAACGTTGTCGTCATATTCGCCGTAAGGACAGCGGAAGAGCGTCGGTCGCACGCCGGTGACGGCCTCGATCTTGTCGCTGCAGCGGTTCACCTCGTCGATGATCTGCTTTGCGGTGAGCTTTGCCATGTGCGGGTGAGCGTCGGAGTGGTTCATCACCTCGTGCCCGGCGTCGTGGAGCGCCTTTACGCTCTCCGGATATTTGTCCACCCACTCGCCGACGACAAAGAACGTCGCCTTCACGTTGTACTTTGCCAGGATATCGATGAGCATCTGCGTATCCTCGTTGCCCCAGGCCGCGTCGAACGAAAGGCTTACGAACTTTCCGTCCCGCTCCACACTGTATACGGGCAGCTCCCGTTCCGTGACCGCCGCGCCGACGACGCGCGGAGAGTATATGAACGCAAAGATCGCCGCAACAGCGAGCACGAGCGCCGCCCCGGAAGCAAATTTATTGTGCCGTGAGAGAAAGCCGCCGATTTTACCTGCCATCATAAATTTATCCCCCCTCGCGGACATCCTATGAACGCGGGAGGGGATGTATTCATTGTTCGTCCCCGCGCGGGAAGATCACGTTGGGAGAATAGCCGGTATACTTCTTATAGACCTTGTTGAAATACTTGTAATCGGAAAAACCCACCAGCTCCGCGATCTCGTAGAGCTTGCGCTCGCCGCGCTTCTGCAGCTCCACGGCGCGCCGAATGCGGTAGTAATTGAGAAAATCGTGGAACGTGTAGCCCGTTTCCGCCTTGAACTTGGCGTTCAGGTGCGTGCAGGATATGTTCAGCTGCTGGCTCAGATCAGTGAGCGAGATGTGCTCGGCGTAATGTTGCCGGATGTACTGCATCATGGCCTCGGCATATTTATTCTGCAGCGGCGTGGGCTTTTCGTCCGGCTCCGGGGTTTCCCCGCTCTGTCCGTCCGGCGCTCCGGCGGCGATGCGCCGCAGACAGTTCTTGAGCTCGTTCACGTCCACGGGCTTGAGCAGGTATTCCGCCACACCCAGCCGGATGGCCTGCTGCGCATAGTCAAACTCGCCATAGCCGGAGATGATGATCGCGTGAAACGGGCAGACGGCGCGCCCCTCGCGCAGCATTTCCAGCCCGTCCATATCGGGCATACGGATGTCGGTGATGACGATATCCGGGCGCAGCGCTTTGATCTGGGTCAGGCCCTCCTGCCCGGTGGCGGCCTCACCGACGACCACGCAGTTGACCTCCGTCCAGTCCATTTTGTATTGCAGTCCCCGGCGGATCAGATTTTCATCCTCCACCAGCAAAACCTTCAGCATCCTTCGTTCTCCTCCACTTCATAAGGGATGGTGAGCGTTACAGCGGTACCCTGCCCCTCCGTGCTCTCGATCTGCACGCCGTAGGGCGCGCCGTAGGTCAGGCGAATGACCTTCTGGATGTTATAAAGCCCCACATGGGCGGTATATTCGTTCGTGAGATCGTGCTCGAAGCTCTCGCGCAGCTCGGCCAGACGCCCGGCAGGGATGCCCGCGCCGTCGTCCGTTACGATGAAGCGCAGCGTATCGTCCCGGTGCTCCGCCTGCACGCGGATGGAGAGCGTCCGCCCGGCACGGTAACCGTGAACGATGCTGTTTTCGATGACCGGCTGCAGAAGGAGCTTCGGCACACGGCATTCGAGCAGCTCCTCCGGAATATCGAAATCATAGAGCAGGCAGTTATTGTATCGCGCCTTCTGCAGCAGCAGATAGTCGTTCACATACTCCACGTCTGTTTCAAGCAGCACCTTCGTGTGGCCGTAATTGACGCTGTAGCGCATGAGCGAGGCGAACGAGAGCAGCATCTCTGAGGCCGTTTCCGGATCCTCGCTGATCTGATAGCGCACGGTCTCCACGACGTTGTAGACAAAGTGCGGGTTGAACTGCTCTTCGAGATGCTTGATCTCCATCTGACGCCGCCGGTTTAAAAGCTCGTCGTTATGCGCGATCAGCTCCCGGAAGCGGGTATAGAGCGCCTGCGACTCCTCGGAGCACTGTGGCGGCAGCGCCGCCGCGCCGCCGTTTTTGGAAAGATCCTCCACCGCGGCGGTCAGCTCGCCGAGTTCCATGGCGTTCTGGCGCGTGAACGCCTTCGTCATGGCGACGACGACACCGGTGAGCAGCAGAAGAAGGACGATAAAAAGGCCGCCGCTGTAGAGCAGCATCCGAAGCTGCATATCCAGGGACGTGAGCGTATACAGCCGCAGTGCCTGCGGCCCTACCGCACCGCAGACGGCATAGTACCGGCTGCCGTCCAGCGAGAGGATGCCGTCGTCCTCGAGAGACAGCGAAAACTTGTTGCTCGGCTGCTTGTCCTGCGGGTCTTCCCGCGGATCGAGCGTCGTGTAGATCAGGTTATCGTATCGGTCCGTCAGCAGTACCTCGGAATCGGTATCACGCACAGCGTCCCGGAAGCCCTCCTGCCGGAGATTCAGCAGAAGATATCCCGCCGCGGCCCCGGTCTCATCCGGCACGGCGCGGCAGAGCGTATAAGCGCACGCCTGCTCGCTGCTCACCGGCGCGGTGCAGACATACCGGAGCGTTGCCGCCGGTTCCTGCTTCATGCGCGTCGCAGCGCCCGCGGCAAACGCGGACGAGGCGAAGATCGACTGGTTGTGCGCGCTGAAGTTGGAGCTGAGCACCTGCATATCCGCGCTGAGCAGCACGAAATACGCGCGCAGCTTCTGCTGATTGGTGAAATCATAGAGCAGTCGGTTGGCTTCCAGACACTCGCCTCGATCGCCGCTTCCGACGGCGCGGCGCAGCGCGTCCGCTCCGGTCAACTCCTCTGCCCCGCGGTCATACGCCGCGAGCTGCTGCGTGAGCGCCGTTTCGAGCTCCCGATTGTCTCTCCGGCAGCCGCGCACGACAACGGCAAAGAAGTTCAGCGCGAAGCCGCCCAGATACAAAAGCAGGATCAGCGCCAGTATGGCAGCCACGTAGCCGATGAACGAGCGGCGCAGCTGATTTTGAAACGGTTCGCGGTGCATGGCCGTCCCTCTCTTTCCCGGCGTCATTTTACCATATCCTTTCCTTTCTGAAAAGGGCGAAAAGCGGTGCGCCCATTCAGGCGCACCGCAAGGCCCTGCAAAAGACTTGAGGGACGCTTCCCGCTTTATACGCTCAAGTCCTTTTTGCCGCTGAGTTTGAAAAACACAAGAAGCGACACGATCGAAGTGAGAGTCAGGATCGTGGAGTAGGCCGCCGCATTGCCGAAGTTGCTGCGTATGACCTCGGAATAGATCGCCACGGTGAGCGTCATGGTCTTGCTGGTGTACAGAATGACCGAGGAGCTCAGCTCGCTGATGAGCGTGATCCAGCTCATGATCGCGCCGGAGAGAACGCCGGGGAGCATCATGGGGATCGTGACGCGCAGAAACGTTTTGAGCTGCGATGCGCCGAGACTGATGGACGCTTCCTCCACGCTGGGGCTGATCTGTCCGATGATGGCGGTGCTCGATCGGATCGTATACGGCATGCGCCGGATGGAGAGCGATATAACGATGATGAGCACCGTGCCGCCGAGCATAAACGGAGGCCCGTTGAAGGCGTACAGGAACGAAATGCCGAGCACCGAGCCGGGGATGATGTACGGGAACATGGTGAGCACATCGAGCACCGAGGTGAGCGCATTGCGCTTGCGGACGCTGAGATACGAGATCAGTATACCGCATACGACTACGATCACGATGGCGATCAGGCCGAAGAGGTAGCTGTTGGTGATGGCGCTGGTGTTGCTCTTGGCAAAGATGTTGCGGTAGTTATCGAGCGTAAACTCGCCGGTGAAGAGCGAGCCGTTGATCGTGCCGATGAAGGACGTGACGAGCACCGTGATCTGGGGCAGCGCCGCGACGAGCGCCACGAGATACACCACGATGTGGGAAACGACACCGCGCCAGCCCTTCGGATCTGCCGCCTCCATGGGCTTGAGCGCCGACATGGAATAGGTGAACCGGCGGCCGAGCGCCTTTTGCAGGAAGAAGAACATCAGCGCGATAACGATGACGATCAGACACATCGTGGCGGCAAAGCCGTCGTTCGTGCCGACCTCGCCCATAAACTGCGTATACAGCATGACCGGGAAGGTCTTATACCCCTCGCCGATGATCATGGGCGTGCCGAAGTCGGCAAACACGCGCATGAATACGAGCAGCGCGCCCGCGAGCAGCGACGGCATCACCAGCGGGAAGATGATCTTCGTTACGCGCTGGAAGGCGTTGCAGCCAAGGCTTTCCGCCGCTTCGTTCAGGGAGTTGTCCAGATTCTTCATCGCGCCGGAAACATACATGTAGATCAGCGGGAAGGACTGGAGAGAAAAGACGAGCACGATACCGGCAAAGCCGTAAATGCCCGGCAGCTTCACACCGAAGAGGGCGTTTGCGATGCGGGTGATAAAGCCGTTCCGGCCCAGGAGCTGGATCCACGAATACGCGCCGATGAATGGGGGCGAGAGATACGAGATCACGATAAGGATGTTGATGAGACCCGCGCCGCGGATCTTCACGCTGCGCAGCAGATACGCCATCGGCACGCCGATGAGCGACGCTACGAGCGTGGACACGACCGTGACCTTAAAGCTGTTGACGAGCGCGCCCCAGTAATACTTCTTCGTGAAGAACTTTACAAAGTAGCTCAGATCGATCTTCCCGCCGGTAAAAAGGCTCTTGATGAGCAGCATACCGATGGGATAGATGACGAACAGCAAAAAGAGCGCGAGCAAAACGAGCGTCAGCGCCGTCCAGCCGTTGAAGCGCTTTTCTCCGGCGTATCTCATAAAAGCTCCTCCCGGATGACCAGAGAGCGCTTTCCGTCGGCGGTAAAGACATTGATGCGGCGCGGCTTCACGCGCAGGCGCACCTCCGCGCCGTCCGGAATGACCGCCCATTCCTCGTCGCTGTCGCGGACGGCTTCGATCTCCTGCCCGGTGGGGAGCGTCAGGAAATAATGCGTGGTGGTGCCGAGGAAGACACTGCTGCGCACCGTGGCGGGAATGCCCTCGCCTTCGCCGGTCGAGAGCAGGAATTCCTCCGGCCGGACCGCCGCGAGCACGTCCATGCCGTCGGATGCCTCGCCGCGGAGATTCGTCATGGCCGCGCGGTAATCGCTCCCGGCAAAGCAGAGCTCCGCGCCGTCCTCGCCGCGGGAGACCGTTGCGTTCAGGAAGTTTGAGAGGCCGATGAAGTTGGAGACAAAGCGGTTGGCCGGGCGCTGGTAGACGCGCTGCGGCGTGTCGATCTGCTGGATAACGCCGCCGTCCATGACGGCGATCCGGTCGGAGACCGCGAGCGCCTCCTCCTGATCGTGGGTGACGTACACGGTCGTGATGCCGAACTGCTGCTGGATGCGCTTGATGGCGTTGCGCATTTCCACGCGCAGCTTCGCGTCCAGGTTGGACAGCGGCTCGTCCATCAGCAGCACCTCCGGCTCGATGACGATGGCGCGGGCAAGCGCCACGCGCTGCTGCTGTCCGCCGGAGAGGTTTGCCGGCATGCGGTCCTTGAGATGATCGATCTTGACGACCTTGAGGATGCTGTTGACCTTGCGCTCTATTTCATCCTTCGGCAGCTTGCGGTTGCGCAGGCCGAAGGCCACGTTGTCGAATACATTCATGTGCGGGAATACCGCGTAGTTCTGAAACACCATGCCGATGTTCCGTTTGTTGGTGGGGATATCGTTGATGACGCGGTCGTTGATCTTGAACGTGCCGCCTTCGATGGAGTTGAATCCGATGATCATGCGGAGAAGCGTCGTTTTGCCGCAGCCGGAAGGGCCCAGCAGCGTGAAAAATTCGCCCGGCTTGACTTCCAGAGACAGGCCGTTGATGATCGTGTCGTTGCCGTAGCGCTTGACGGCGTTTTCAATGGTAATGGTGGCTCCCATCGTTTCAGTTCCCTTTCTCTGCGAGATTCTTTGTAGAATGTGCGGGTCTGCGGCGCACGGCCGCAGACCCGCACGGGATGCTTTCCTTGCGAATTAAGCCACGTTTTCGAGGCACTCGCTGTATTTTTCGGTGATGGCAGACTTGTTGGCGGCGACCCACACGCCGTCATAGGACTCCAGACGGGTGATCTCGCTCCACGGCGTAAGGCTGTCGTTGAGCTGGACGTTCTGGCGGAGCGGACGGACCGTGAGGTTCTGTCCGACATAGTTCTGGCAGGTCTCGCTGAGCATATAGTCCACAAACTTCTTGGCGTTCTCCATGTGCGGAGCGCCCTTGATGATGGACACGCACTGACCGGACATCAGAGCGCCCTCTTCCGGGAACACGACCTTCACGGCAACGCCGTCACGGACGTAAGCGGCAGCGGGGTCTTCCCAGGTCAGGCCGACGATGTACTCGCCCTCGGCAACGCCCTTGTAGACCTGCGAGGAGCTGGTGAGCGCAACGCCGTCGAGATTCTCAACGAGCTTGGCCGCCCAATCCCACGCGGCGTCGGACATCGGGTCGCCGCTGCCCATGTCATAGAGACCGGCAATCAGGCACTGGAACGCGGAGCTGGAGTTCACGGGGTCGCCGCCGGCGATCTTGCCCTTGAGGGCGGGATTGAGCAGGTCGGCAAAGCCGTTGATCTCGATATCACCGGCGAGATCGGTGTTCACGATGAAAACGGTGGGGTCGCAGAAAGCGGGAGAGGAATAACCGGTGGTGTTCTTGTAGCCTTCCATCATGTTGGCGTCTTCGGGGGAGACATACTCTTCAAAGCAGTCGGTGTAATCCTTGAGCATCGCTTCGTCCGCCGCCCAGCAGATATCGCCCTGGGGATTGGCAGCTTCGGAACGCACGCGCTTGAGGACTTCGCCGGTGCCGCCGGTGACGACTTCCACATGGATGCCGGTGTCGGCCTCGAAGTTCTCGATGACGGCGTTGTTCAGGCTCTCGCTTCTTGCGGTATAGACGATCAGGGTCTGCTCGCCTTCGGCGGGGGCTGTGGTGTCGCCGCCCTCGGCGGGAGTGCTCGTCTGGCCGCAAGCCGCAAGCGCGAGCACCAGCGTAAGCGCCAGCACCAGAGCCATGAGCTTCTTCATTTTCATCTTCATTTCCTCCTTTTGTTTTGAGCCGTTATGACTCATTGCATTTTCATTGTACTATATCATCGGAGGAAGTAAATCCCACAAAACGCAACCCTTTCAGGGAATTTTTCAAACTAAATGCCGGTTTTATATAAAGGAAAACGTTTCAATTTATTCACTTTGCACAATACGCAAAAAATCCCCGGCACAGACATCCAATGCCCGCGCCGGGGATTCTCAAAGGCTTTATTGTCCGTCAAAGTGGACGGTGATCTTGGTTCCGGCGTCCGGCTCGCTCCAGAGCTCAAGGCGCGCCTTGTGCATCGCCGCGGCGTGCTTGACGATGGAAAGGCCGAGGCCCGTGCCGCCGAGCTGCCGGGAATGGCTCTTGTCCACGCGGTAAAACCGCTCGAACACCCGGTTCTGGTGCTCATACGGAATGCCGATGCCCGTATCCGCCACGGACAAAACCGTTTCGCCGCCGCGCTTTTCCGCCGTGACGGTCACGCTGCCGCCGGGACGGTTATACTTTACGGCGTTGTCGCAGAGGTTATAGACAAGCTCCTGCAGCGCCGTGCGCACGCCCTGCACGACGGCCTCCCCGCCGCGGAGCGTGAGCGTCACGTCCCGCCGCTCCGCCGCCGGGCGGAGAGAGGCGAGCGTTTCCTCCGCGAGAGCATAAAGATCTACGCTCTCCGTCTCCGGCGCGGCGGTTTCCTCTTCGAGACGGGAGAGCTCGATGATATCGTCCACGAGCGCCATGAGCCGCTGGGATTCCTTGTAGATATCCCCGGCGAACTCGCCCACGCGCTCCGGCGGAACCATGCCGTTGGCGAGAAGCTCCGCAAACCCGGAGATCGACGTGAGCGGCGTTTTGAGCTCGTGCGACACGTTCGCGGAAAACTCGCGCCGCAGCGCCTCGCGCTGCTCACGCTCGGTCGTGTCGAGCGCGATGACGACTGAGCCGGTGATCTGGTTTTCGGAAAAAACGGGCGTTGCGATCACATAGTAATACCGCTCGTGCATTTCGAGCGTCAGCTCCGTGCGGCGGCCGGCGAGAGCGCGCTCGGCGGCGCGGACGATCTCCTCCGGGCAGCCGCCGCGGTTGAGGTTGTCCGCCTCGCCGTCCGGCGGCGCGGGCAGAAGATAGCTCGCCGATACATTGCGGGAGAGAACGTTCAGCCGCTTATCGAGCAGGAGGAAGCTCTCCCCCATGTTCTCCGTGATCGCGGCAAAGTCGCGCCGCGTCTGTCCGAGCGTTTCCTCCTGCTGGCGGATGAGACGATTCTGCGCGCGGATGCGCGCAAGCAGCGGCACGAGCTCTTCATACGGTGCTTCCGTGCCGGGCGTTTCCGGGTCGATCTTCCGGATGGGGTCAACGATGCCGCGCGCTACGGCCCAGCCGCCCGCTGCGGCAAGACAGAGCGCGATCGGCAGCAGCCACAAAAGGTGCGATGATACCTGCGCTCTCGCCTCTGTCCCGGCAAGCTGCGGCTGCGCGATGGCATACGTCACGGCGGAGCCGAGCAGGATCACGGCGAAGAGCAGAAGCCCCACACGCAGAAAGAGCTTTCCCTTCATGGCGCGCTCCCCTTCTCCGGGGTAAAGCGGTAGCCGACGCCGCGCACCGTTTCGATGTATGCCCCCGCCGCGCCGAGCTTGGTGCGCAGCGTGCGCACATGCACGTCCACGGTGCGGTTTTCCCCGTCAAAACCGCTGCCCCATACGCTGTCCATGATCCGGTCGCGCGTGAGCGCCGCGCCGGAATGCTCCAGCAGCAGGCAGAGGAGCGAAAATTCCTTGTTCGTGAGCGGCACATCCTGCCCGGAAACGCGCACGATGTGCTTGTCCCGGCAGACGTACAGCTCGCCGACGGTATGCTCGCCCGCCGACGTCATCCCGGTGCGGCGCAGCAGCGCCCGCACCCGCGCGAGAAGCTCCATCATGCCGAAGGGCTTCGATATATAGTCGTCCGCCCCGGCGTCCAGTCCGACCACGCGGTCGTACTCGGCGTTCTTCGCCGTGAGCATCACGACCGGAAGCTCCCGCCAGAGCGCCGAGCCGCGCAATTTTTTCAAAACCGAAAGGCCGTCTTCTTCCGGCAGCATGATATCGAGCAGCACGAGCTCCGGCGTCTGGCGTTTCATTGCCGCCCAGAATGCCGAGGGGCAGCTAAGCCCCGCGGCTTCGTATCCCGCGTGCTGCAGCGTATAGGTAACGAGCTTTCGGATGCTCTCGTCGTCTTCGAGAAGGTAGATCATCTCTTCCGCCTCCGTTTTGCAATTCCAACTTTCTATAGCATATCACGCGCAGCGCCGCTTGTAAAATGGATTTAACGTGGATTTAACCTTGTCTTGCTTTTGGATTTAACCTTCATACGGTACACTGATATGCGGATAATCTATAACTTGCAAAGGAATCGATGGCTGTGGGTATTTCCAACATTTTAGCGCTGCTCGGCGGCGTGGCGCTTTTTCTCTTCGGCATGGGGCTCATGGGCGACAGCCTGAAGCTCGTCGCCGGTCAGCGGCTCGAGCTCATTCTCTACCGGCTCTCCAATACGCCGCTCAAGGGCGTGCTGCTCGGCACCGCCGTCACCGCCGTGATCCAGTCCTCCTCGGCCACGTCCGCGATGGTCGTCGGCTTTGTGAACTCCGGCATGATGAAGCTTTCGCAGGCGATCGGCATCGTGCTCGGCGCGAACATCGGTACATCCGTAACGGGCTGGATCCTCTGCCTTTCGTATATCAGCAGCAGCGACGCGCTCTCCCTTCTGAGCTCCGCAACGATCACCGCCATCGCCGCCATTGCCGGCATACTGCTGCGCATGCTCGGGAAAACGTCGCAGAAGCGGCACACCGGCGATATCCTGCTCGGCTTTGCCGTTTTGATGTACGGCATGAACGCGATGAGCGGCGCGGTGTCCCCGCTGCGCGAGAGCGAGGGCTTTCTCCGTCTGATGACGATGTTTGAAAACCCGATCCTCGGCGTTCTCATCGGCACGCTCATTACCGCCGTTTTGCAGTCCAACTCCGCCTCCGTCGGTATTTTGCAGGCGCTCTCCGTGACCGGAACGATCTCGTTTGCCACGGCCTTCCCGATGATCATGGGCATGGGCATCGGCGCGGCGGTGCCGGTGCTCGTCTCCGCCATCGGCGCGAACCGCGACGGGCGGCGCACCGCGCTCATTTATCTTTTCACCGGCATTTTCGGCACCGTCATCTTCTCTGCGTTCTTCTACGGCGTCAACGCCTTTTCCCCGTTCCCGTTCATGGAGACCGCGCTCGGCCCGGTCGGCATCGCGATGGTGAACTCCCTTTTCCGTATCGGCTCGATCCTGATCCTTTTCCCGTTCCTGCGCCAGCTGGAAGCGCTCACCGGAAAGCTCATCCCCGAGAAGACCTCGGAAAAATACAACGAGCTCACCGCGGGCATCGAGCGGCTGGAAGAGCGCTTTCTTGTCCACCCCGCGCTTGCCATTGAGCAGTGCCGCCTGACGATCAACGCCATGGCGATGCGCTCCCAGGATAACCTTGTCGCCGCGCTTGAGCTGATAAAGGATTTCTCCCAGAAAGGCTTTCAGCAGGTCGTGGACATGGAGGACGCCGTGGACCAGTACGAGGATCATCTCGGCACGTATCTCGTCAAATTCACCGGCCGCGAGCTTTCCACCGCGCAGAACGAGGAGGTATCCAAGTTCCTGCACACCATCGGCGATTTTGAGCGCATCAGCGACCACGCGATGAATCTCGCCGAGGTCGCGCGCGAAATTTACGAAAAGGACATCCGCTTCACCGACGCCGCTCAGCGCGAGCTGGACGTGCTCCGCACCGCCGTGAGCGAGATCGTCTCACTTGTTGTCGGCGCGTTCATTGGGAACGATCTGGAAATGGCGCTGCGCGTCGAGCCGCTGGAGGATACGATCGACGGACTGTGCGACGAGATGAAGCTCCACCACATCATCCGTCTGCAGGACGGCTCCTGCACGCTCGCCATGGGCTTTGTTTTTAACGACCTTCTCACGAATTACGAGCGTATCGCCGACCACTGCTCCAACATCGCCGTGGCGATGATCGAGCTGGAATCCGACAGCTTTGATACCCACGAGTATCTCAAAAGCCTCCGCGAGATGAAAACGCAGAAATACATGCAGTACGCGGAGGAATACGGCAAAAAATTCGCGCTCTGACGGCGTGCGGCCTTGTTTTTTCCGCGGAAAAACCGTATAATGAATATAGACACGACCCCCCCTGTCGGAATGCTTTCTCTTCTTTCCGCCGGCGCGGTATCGTGTCTTTTTTATCATGGTAAGCCGTGTAAGGAGGCGCGTTTATGGGTTTTCTTCTGGATTTTCTGGATTCACATACCAGCATAGACTGGAACGGCGACGGGAAAATCGACTCCTGGGACGATGTTCTGGAAGTAGCGATGCTGACGCAGATGCTGGACGACGACGCGCGCGAGGAGCGTATCCGCAAGATCGTCGATGCCATCGTGCGCCGCGGCATCTGCCATATCGGAAACGAGGAATTTGAAGAGCTGTGCCGGCAGGAAGGTCTGCGCGCGGAAGACTTTGACCAGAGCGATATCGACGAGATCCAGCGGCGGCTGGATCGGTACTGAGCCGCTCCGCGGGAGATAGAGACCGCATACACGCAAAAAGCTCACGGATCGGATCCGTGAGCTTTTTTGCGTTATAAAATTCAGAGTCCCTCGTCTTCCACGAACTGGTAGAAGGCGTTTTCTTCGGTCAGGTCCTCGTCGCGGATCGTGCCGACAGGGGCGGTGTAGATGATGTACTCCTCCTCGCCGTCAAGCCCGAAGAGATCGCAGCATTTTTCGTGCTGGAAAGCGCCGAGACCGCATGTCCCGAGACCCAGCCCGGTGCAGGCCATATAGAGCGCCTGCCCCACGTGTCCGGCGTCGATGAGCACGATGCGGTGGGCGTAAATGCCGTAGCGCCACTCGGCGCGGTAGGGCACGACCGACCAGTAAAACACCGCATTGGCTTTGGCCGCCCATTTCTGGCCGCACAGCGTCTGGGTTATAGTTTCCGGAATGTCCTCGATCGGGTGCAGGAACTCGAGCGCATGGAGCATTGGCAGATAGTGGTACGCGCCGGGCTGCAAGCCATCCACATTGCGGACAATCAGATACGTTTCAAACTCGTGGCGCGCGCCGCCGCACGGCACGGTGCGGATGGTGGCATATGCCTTGCCGCGGATCTTCTTGATGCCCTGCGTCGCCCACAAAAGGAACGAGAGTTCGTCCAGCGTCACAGTCTCGTTCGTATAGATCCGGGCGCTCCGCCGGTCACGGATGAGGCTCACAAGATCGTTTTTGAGCGCGAGAGAGGAAAAGTCCCTCGTGAGGGCAATACGAGCGCTCTCGTCCGCCATGGGCGCTTTCACGAGCGGCGGCTGCGGCAGCTTCCGGTCCTGATCGGACTCGAACGCTTCCTCGTAGGGGTCTCGTTCCAGCGGGCTTTTGAGAAACTCCCGTCCCTTTTGAATGATCTCTTTCTGAACGGCTTCATCAAGCATAGGTGTTCTCCTTCCCGAAGCAGATAACGTGCAAAATCAGATGGCGCGGGTGACGTCGCGCAGCCAGACGCGCTCATCCTCGGCGAGGTGCGGCGCGACGGTCTCGTACACGGCGGCGTGGTACTCGTTGAGCCAGCGGCGCTCGGTCACGGTGAGGGCGTTAACGTCGATCGCGTCGAGGTCGATCGGCGCGCAGGTGAGATTTTGGAAGTACATGAACTGTCCGAACTCGTTTTTGACACCCTTTCGGCAGAGCAGCTCGCTCTCGATGCGGATACCGTAGGCGTCCTCAATGTAAAGGCCCGGCTCGTCCGTGGTGATCATGCCCTCTTCGAGCACGCTTCCCTCGCTGCGCTCCGGCGACTGCCGCCAGCGGAAGCCGTTCGGCCCTTCGTGGACGTTCAGGATGTGGCCGACGCCGTGGCCGGTGCCGTGCTTGTAGTCCAGATCAGCCTCCCACAGCGGCTCACGGGCGAGAATATCCAGATTCAGCCCCGTGCAGCCGTGGAGGAAGCGGGCGTTCGCCAGATGAAGGTGCGAGCGGAGGACGCGCGTGAAGTCGGCACGCTCGGCATCCGTCACGGGGCCGAGGGCGATGGTGCGGGTGATGTCGGTCGTACCCTCGAGATAGTGTCCGCCGGAGTCCACGAGCAGCAGGCCGTGCGCCTCGAGCGGGATATCCGTCTCCGGCGTGGGGGCGTAGTGGATGATGGCGGCGTGCGCGCCGTAGGCGCAGATGGTGTCAAAGCTGAGATCGAGGAAGCCCTCCTGCTCGGCGCGGCGCGCGGCGAGATAGTCGGAGGCGGAAAGCTCGGTCATCGGCGTCTTGCCGATGTTCTTCTTGAGCCAGTAGATGAATTTCGTCACGGCGACGCCGTCCTTGATGTGGGCGTTGACCGTGTTCTTCTGCTCGGTCTCATTCTTGATGGACTTCATAAGCACGGAGGGGTTCGTCTCGTCCACGATCTCGACACCCTCACAAAGCTCGGAGACGAGGCGGTAGTTGCACACGCCCTTGTCGAGCAGCACCGTCTCCCCGGCGGGGATGGCGGCGGCATAGTCGTAAAAGCTCTCATACGGGCGCGTTTCAATGCGGTTCTCGGCAAGATAGGCGCGAAGCTCGTCCGTGAGAACGGCGTCCTGCACGAACCAGAAGCACTGCTCCTCCGTGAGCGCAAGATAGGAGAGCACAACGGGGACATAGTCGATATCGCCGCCGCGGACGTTCAGCAGCCACGCGATATCATAAAGCGACGTGAGCAGATGGACGCTCGCGCCCTGCTTTTCCATCCCGGCGCGCACGTCCGCGAGCTTGTCCGCAGTGGAACAGCCGGAGTATTCCGCCGTGAGGATGCGCACCGGCGCGTGCGGCAGCTCGGGGCGGTCGTCCCAGATGATGCCGACAAGATCCTCACCGACGGCAAGCTTGGCGTTCTTTTCCCCGGCAAGCGCGAGGAACTCCGCGCCGAGGCGCGCGTTGATGACGCGGCCGTCAAAGCCGAGCGTGCCGCCCTCCGGCAGCGCGGAGCGCAGGTATTCCATGATCGTCGGTACGCCCTCTTCACCCATGCGGTAGAGCGTCACGCCGGTATTCTCCAGCTGGTGCTTCGCCTGCAGGAAATAGCGCGCGTCCGTCCAGAGACCGGCCTCGGTCATTGTTATAATGGCCGTGCCGGCGCTGCCGGTAAAGCCGGTGATGTAGGAGCGCGCCTTGAAGTGCGCGCCGACGTATTCGGATTCGTGGAAGTCCGCCGTGGGGACGACGTACACGTCGATACGGCGCTGTTCCATTTCCCGGCGCAGCCGGGAGAGTCTTTCAGGGATCATGGTTGTTCCTCCTTTATATTTTCAGCCCCGCCGTTCGGCGGTGACGAAGATACGGTCTTTTCGCGAACGACCGCCGGTGTCAGTGACCGTTCCCTTGCCCTTGCCGCGCACGGAAATAACGTCGCCGTCGCGGATGGCGGCGTCCGTGTGCAGGCACGGCACATAGTTGAGCGACACGCTGCCGAGACGGATGAGCTCTGCGGCGGTCGTGCGGGAGACATGGAAAAGCCCCGCGGTCACGGCGTCGAGCCGGAGGCTCTGCACCGTGAAGCTCACGGTTTCGGTCTTCACCTCTTCCTCCGGGACGTCCGCGAGAGCGATCTCCTCGCCGCGGACGGTATAGCGCCCGGCACGGTCGAGCTCCGCGAGCGTTTTTACGACGCTCGGCAGGCAGAACACCCACGCCTCCGTACCCCGGATGCGGATATCCCCCACCCACTCGCGGCGCACGCCGAGCGCGAGCAGCGCGCCGAGATAATCCCGGTGGCCCGGCTCGCCGAAGAAGCTGCGGAAATGCACCGCGCTGATATACTCCGACGGGTCAAGCTCCTCCGCCGTGAGATAGAACGGGAGGAAGAACGCGCAGGTACGCTCGCACTCCGTCCCGCCGCCGGAATAGACGACGGCCGTGCCGCGCAGCGAGGGGGTATTTTGCAGCTCCATGCGCTCCGCCGGAGTGAGAAAGGCGGTCGCCGTCACCGACGAGGTGCGCTCACAGCGCGCGGCAAGGTCCTCCGCGCGCCGAATAAGATCGTTCGTTTCCATAGCTGCGATTATATCACGCCGGTTTTGCGTTTACAATGCAAAAAGACCGCAGAATGTTTTCCACGGTCTTTTGTGCTTAAAATGCCTTGTCTGGGTTTGCCTCCGCAGGAGTCAAACAAGGTTTGTTTGAAGCGTTTAGCCGTAATCCTGCGTGGCAACAAACGCCTCGTGCTCGGCGAGCGTGGCGAAGAAGCGCATGCTCTTCGTTTCCATGTCGAGCGCAAAGTAGTAATACCCGGTCTGCTCGGGGTTAAGCGCGGCTTCGATAGACTTCATGCCGGGGTTGCAGATCGGTCCGGGCGGCAGGCCCTGATAGAGATAGGTGTTATACGGGCTGTCGGTGGCCTGGATGAGCTCGGTGGACATCGTTGTCTCGCCGGTCTCGCGGATGGCGTACACAACCGTGGAGTCGAGCTGCAGCGGCATACCGATGTTCAGGCGGTTATAGATGACCGAGGCGATCGTCGCGCGCTCGGCGTCGTTCGCGGCCTCTCGCTCGATGAGCGAGGCGACCGTGATCACCTGCTTGAACGTCAGATTCATGGCCTGCGCCTTCTGCCACATCTCGTCCGTGATGCGGTAATGGAGGTTCGAGAGGAATTTGTTGATCGCGCTCGAGGCCTGCATCCCCTGATAGAAGTAATACGTATCCGGGAAGAGGAAGCCCTCGAGCCGGTAGGGATCGCCCGTCTCCACGCCTTCAAGGAACGTATACGAGAACTCGGCGTTCGCCGCGGCAGCGTAGAGATCCTCCCTGCTGCACACGCCGTTTTCCTCGAGTCTGGCGAACACCTGGTCAAGGTTGTAGCCCTCGGGGAACATGACGAGCGTCTGGAGCTGCGAATCCGCGCCGGTCTGCATCTTTTTCACAAGAGCGCGGTAGTCCAGATTCGTTGTGAGCGCGTACGTCCCGGGGCTGAGCTGCACCTCCGCGTTCGAGAAGCGCGAATAGAGCTGGAAGAGCCACTTGTAGTTGATGAGGCCGTAGTCCTTCAAAATGCCGGAGACGGTGTTCATGTCCGCCACGCGGACGGTTTTCGTTCCGGTGACGTTGCCGTCGTCGTCCGTCACGTCCACGGTCTTCTGCGTAAAGGCGCTCTCCGGCAGCGTGATCTCCACGCTCTCCGCGCTCTTGTTGAGCGCGAGCACGTCCGAGGCCGCCATCCAGCCGAACACCGCGAGAAGTACGCTTGCGCAGAGGATGAACGCAGCGTACATAATGCCGCCCATGCATCCGATGCGCCCGTCGCGCCGGGAGCGGATGGGCATATACGCACGCTCCGCCTCGCGCGGGTCCAGTTCGGCCTCGACCGGCTGCGGCGCGGCTTTTTTCTTTTTCGGTTCCGGCTCCGGCTTCTTTTCCGGGCGCGCCGTCCGGACGGAGCGCACCGGCTTTTTCTTCGCCGGCTTTGCGCTCTTCGCCGCCAGGGACTTCGGCGTCTCCGGCGCTTTCGGTGCGGCGGTCTCCGGCGCTTCCGGCGCGGCCGGGACACCGGCAGCCTTTACCGGCTCCTCCGCCGGAGGCGGCGTGGGCGCCATGTGTCGCCCAATGTGGTTTTCCTCTTCGGGCCGGATCTTTTCTTCGTCAGACATAAATGCTCTCCTTGGAGTTGTAACCGCCCGCGGCGCTCGGGCATAGAATACCGCAGACGGGGCGGAAAGCCCCGGCGGAACTGCGAAACGATGTTACCGACCGGCCGGAGCGCCGTGCGCGGCCGGGGCGCAAATATGGCACGGGGAAAGGGTATTCTCCATGTTCTGTGGAAATAATAACGGCTGTCTCTGGATCATCATCATTCTCATCCTGCTCTGCGGCTGCGGGTGCGGCGGCTGCGGCTGCAACAACGGCTGCGGCTGCGGAAACAACAACGGCTGCGGGTGCGGCTGCTGACTTATTCTGCGAGACCCCTTCGGGGGTCTCTTTTTTTATTTCCGTTCGCGCGCCGCGAGAAGCAGTATTTTGGGCAGACGGATCATGCGCTTGAGGCGCTTCGGCTCGCGCAGCAGCCGGTAGAGCCATTCCAGTCCCAGCCGCTGCCAGCTCTCCGGCGCGCGGGGAATGTCCCCGGCGAATACGTCGAGCAGACCGCCGACGCCGATCATGACGGCATTTATTTTCTGCCGGTTTCGCGCCATCCAGAGCTCCTGCCGCGGCGCGCCGAGACCAAGCAGCAGCAGATCGGGCTTTTCCTGTTCCAGCGCTGCGAAAAGCGCCGTTTCATCGGAAATATACCCATTTTCCGCTCCGGCGATACGAAGGCCGGGATAAGCGCTTTTCAGCTTCTCCCCCGCTCTTTGCGCGACGCCGGGGCGCGCGCCGTAAAGGAACACGCTGCCGGAGCGCTGCGCGAGCCGGGAAAGGAGCCGCGGCACAAGGTCTGCGCCCGTAACGCGCTCGGGAAGGGGCGTTCCCAGAATGCGCGCGGCGCAGAGATCGCCCACGCCGTCCGCGAGCACGAGCGCCGCGCCGTTGACCGCAGCGGCATACGCCGCGTCCTCCCGGCAGTGCAGCACGATCTCGGGGTTGGCCGTTACGATATATCCGCCGGCGCCGGAACGCAGCAGCGCGTCGGCACGCTCTTCGGCTTCATCGAGCGTCAGCGCGTCGAACGCGACGCCGAGAATGTCTGTCTTCATACCTCGGAAAATACCTTGCCGACCTTTTCGCGGATGAGAAGGTCGGCCGATTCGTCATAGCTCGTAGCGCCCATATTCACGAGCGCGAGCTTGCGTCCTTCGTAATAGCGCAGCAGTCCCGCCGCGGGATACACCGCGAGCGACGTGCCGCCTACGATTAGGACGTCCGCCTTCCGGATAAAGTTCACGGCGTCGGTGATGTCGCGCTCGGCGAGCGGCTCTTCATAGAGCACGACCTCCGGGCGGAGCACGCCGCCGCACGAGCAGCGCGGCACACCCACGCCGGTGTTGACGGCCTCCTCGGGACAGGGCTTGCCGCATCTGGTGCAGCGGCAGCGGTGGATCGAACCGTGCAGCTCAATGACGCGCTTGCTGCCCGCGGCCTGATGCAGCCCGTCGATGTTCTGCGTGATGACGGCGCGCAGCTTCCCTTCCCGCTCCAACTCGGCGAGACGCCGGTGCGCCGCGTTCGGCTGCACCGATTTGTCCGGGATGAGCTTGGCGCGGTAAAAGCGGAAGAATTCTTCCGGGTTTTGCTCGAAAAACGTGTGGCTCAAAATCGTCTCCGGGGGATATTTATATTCCTGCCGGTACAGCCCGTCCGTGCTGCGAAAATCCGGGATGCCGGATTCCGTGGACACGCCCGCGCCGCCGAAAAAGACGATGTTGTCGCTCCCGGCGATCCACTCGCGGAGCACCGCGATATTGTCCTGCATGGAAACACTCCCCCTTTTACTAAGGGTATTATACCAACTTTTTCCGATTTGCGCAACAGAAAACGGGAGACGGCGATCCCGTCTCCCGTTTTATCATAATATCAATATGAAAGGCCTCGCAGAGTTTGCGCTGCGGCGAGCCGCAGCCCCTCAAGCAAACCCCTCAACGGAGTGGGGTTTGCTTGAATTTTTTTAGGTATTCGGCCCCATGGTGTAGTTGGGCGCTTCGCGGGTGATGTAGATATCGTGCGGGTGGCTCTCGCGCAGGCCCGCGGCGGTGATGCGCACGAACTGCGCGGTGGTGCGCAGCGTTTCAATGTCGGGCGCGCCGCAGTAGCCCATGCCGGAGCGGAGACCGCCGACCATCTGATACACCGTGTCGGACACCGGTCCGCGGTACGGTACGCGGCCCTCGACGCCCTCGGGGACGAGCTTGGAGTTTTTCTCCTGGAAGTAGCGGTCCTTCGAGCCCTTCGCCATCGCAGCGAGCGAACCCATGCCGCGGTAGACCTTGAACTGACGGCCCTGGAACACCTCGGTATCGCCCGGGGCTTCCTCACACCCGGCGAGCATGGAGCCGAGCATCACGACGCTGCCGCCCGCGGCAAGCGCCTTGACGATATCGCCGGAGTACTTGATGCCGCCGTCGGCGATGATGGGGATGCCGTATTTGTTGGCGATCTCCGCGCTTTCCATCACGGCGGTGATCTGCGGCACGCCGACGCCCGCAACGACGCGCGTCGTGCAGATGGAGCCGGGGCCGATGCCGACCTTGACGCAGTCCGCGCCCGCCTGGATGAGCGCTTCCGTGGCGGCGGCGGTGGCAACGTTGCCCGCAATGAGCTGCGCGTCGGGGTACTTTGCCTTGATATTCTTCACGGCCTCCATGATGTTGCGGGAGTGGCCGTGGGCGCTGTCGAGCACGAGAGCGTCCGCGCCCGCGTCGAGCAGCGCGCCCGCGCGGTCGAGCACATCCGCCGTGACGCCGATGGCGGCGGCGACGAGCAGACGGCCGCGGCTGTCCTTTGCGGCGTTGGGATACGCCACAGCCTTTTCGATATCCTTGATCGTGATGAGACCCTTGAGATGGAAATCCTTATCGACGATGGGCAGCTTTTCGATCTTGTGCTGGCGCAGCGTCTCCTTGGCTTCCTCGAGCGTGGTTCCCTCGCGGCCGACGACGAGATTTTCGCTCGTCATGAGCTCGCGGATCTTCCGATCGGGGTTGGTCTCAAATTTCATATCGCGGTTGGTGATGATGCCGACGAGCTTGCCGGATTCGTCCACGATGGGAACGCCGGAAATGCGGAATTTGGCGCAGAGATTGTCCGCATCGCGCAGCGTGTGCTCCGCGGAAAGGAAGAACGGGTTGGTGATGACGCCGTTCTCGCTGCGCTTGACGAGATCGACCTGCTCGGCCTGCTGCTCGATCGTCATATTTTTATGAATGACGCCGATGCCGCCCTCGCGCGCGATCGCGATCGCCATGCGTGATTCGGTCACGGTGTCCATGGCCGCGCTCATGATGGGGATGCCGAGACGGATCTTCTTCGTGAGATGCGTTTCGAGCTTCACATCGCGCGGAACGACGGAGCTCTCCGCCGGGACGAGCAGCACGTCGTCAAAGGTGAGCCCTTCGCCGACGAAACGGTTGGCATAAGCACTGTTCAAGACCATATCCTCCTGTTTTTTCGATCGTATTCTGCACGTGGCTTTCGGGTATTTTGCCCATCTTAGCGCATCGCGAAAGGGCTGTCAACTCCAAAAAGGGGTTTTGGCAAAAACAAAATCCCCGCTCGGATGAGCGGGGATCTGTGCGATCAAAATTAATAATAGCGCTTGTTCTTGCGGGCGGCCTCGGATTTCTTGCGGCGCTTGACGCTGGGGCTCTGGTAGTACTCCTTCTTACGCAGGTCAGCCAGAACTCCGGCCTTCGCGCAGGAGCGCTTGAAGCGCTTCAGAGCGGCATCCAGAGACTCGTTTTCCTTGACATGGATTTCAGACATTCTATATCCCTCCCTCCGCAGGCGCCGAAACGCTTTGGAAGTTCAAACTTTCGGCTTATAACGTAGGCATTATAATCTTTCCGGCGTTTCTTGTCAAGGGCGAGATTGGGAACAAACCGTGAACTTTGCCAAATCGCCGCCCGGTGCAAAAAACGGATTGCATTCCTCCGACGCTCATGGTATAATTGGCACATGCACCACTCCGGTGTGCCATCCGAAAGAATCTATCGACCAAAAGGAGGCCTCTATGAAAAAAATCACCGCCCTTCTTCTCGCGCTTCTGCTTGCGCTCTCGCTCTGCACCATGGGCGCAGCAGCAGATGAGACCGTCACCATTGTGCTCGAACCGGCCGACGATACGCTCCTCACCGCCGAAGGGCTCGCGCTGTTCTTTGTAGACCGCGCAGCCGTTAAGGAAGAGACGGAGACCTCCGTTTCCTGGTACAAAGAGACGACCGCGAACGGCAAGACCGAACGCGAGCTCATCGAGGAGATGCCGCTCGTCATCCGCCCCGGCAAAGGCGGCACGGAGACGCGCATTTTCGTCGCGGACGGCTATAAGCCGACACAGGCGCTCATCGATGCCGTGGATAAATACGCGCCCGAAAAGGACCCGGACAGCGAGCACGTTTACCGCTGGCACCGCGTATTCAATCAGGACTGCTCGTGGCGCGGCCTGCGCTACGGCACCTGCCGCGACTACTGCGGCATTGAGTTCGATCTCGCCCGCGGCCCGCACACCTACGAGGACGATACATGCACCGTGTGCGGCCGGACGACCGAGGAAGAGCACATCCACACCTTCGGCAGCTGGATACCCCTCGACGACGGCGCGAACCACGCGCGCGGATGTGCGTGCGGCTATTTCGAAACGGCCCCACACCGTTTCGGCCAATACGAAGAAGCCGAATACGGCCACAAAGCTGTCTGTATGGATTGCGGCTATACCGTCAACGAGAACCATCAATTCTCCGAATGGGCGCCTCCCGACCCCACAGGCTGGAGCCGGCGTCACTGCACGATTTGCAATTTCGTGCAGTTTGGCCGTCTGTATGCCTGAACGTATAAAGGCATTTTCTCCTCCGTCCCCGGTTTTCCGGAAAGTCCCTGATTTTCCCCAGCAACAGCAGGTGCCTGAGACACGCTCTCAGGCACCTGCTTATTTTATGGTTTTCTCTCCTGACCGGCACTTTACCGCTGCACGTTCAAACCCGGAAACACGATTTGCACTCTGTCCCAATGAATGCCGTCCATCGCTCGCCACCAGTTCAACGGATACGCATAATCGTTGGTGTGCTCCGGCGGATTGCGGTTGGTGCAATCCATAAAGCCTTCCGCATAGCAGTGATGCTCGTCATTTTCCAGCACGCCGCATATTCCCAGAATATTCAGCAAAATGTCAATTTCGTCCTTGTTGGACTTGAGGATCCTTCTGGATGTGATCAGCTTTTGAAGAGGACGGGCTTTATTGCGCGGCTCCAATGCGGAAACGCAGTCAAGGATGCGGAGAAGCAGTCTCTCGTCCTCTTCCGTATACGTCACCTTGGGCAGTTTAACGAACTCCTCCAAATCAAATACCGCATACTGAAGACGTGTGTGCCTTACGCCGCCATATTTGTATCTTTCACGATTCCAAATGTTGTACTCGTTTTGGTATTCATATTTGCACGGCAGATCGTTGAATGTATCCCATTTACAGATGCCACATCCAGGGCTGCGCCCGTCACACTCGTGATCCGGCATGGCTTTCACATACCAGTAGCTGCCGAGGGCCGACCGGTACTCCAGCCGCCTCGTGGATAAGCTGTAAAGGAATGCGTTCGCTACGTCTTCGGCGGTTATTATTTCCCGCAGCTCTTTGGCACGGGAAATGCACTCGCTGTGTCCAACCGTTTTGCGATATGGAAACATCAATCCCATGGATATCGCATGCTGGAATTCCTCATCGCTCGGCGGGCATGGATCAGGCTCACCCCAGAATAACCAGCGGCCTTTGCATTTCATCAGGGTCTTTTTCGCTTCTTCCATCGCTCGAACTCCTCTCCCAAGTTTTTATCCGCGCGAAGCTAATTTATTATAGCGGAAAAAAGCCGCGATTTCTACCTGCATTGGCAGAAAAGTCCCCGCTTGCCATTATTCTTGGGACGGATTTTTTGTGCGTTTACATTCGCGGCGGCGTGTGGTAAAATTATTTATTACGAAAGAGAGGGGGCGCGCGGATGCTCGAAAAGCTGAAAGGTCTCTCGCAGAAATACGCGGAGATCGAATACATGCTCTCGCAGAGTGAAGTCTGGGCGGACGCGCAGAAAGCCGCAGCGCTCAGCCGCGAGAAGGCAGAGCTTGCCCCTCTGATGGAGGCCTATGCGCGCTACGAGACCTTCCGGCAGGAAGCCGAGAGCGCGGAAGAGCTTCTCTCCGACCCCGAAATGAAAGACCTTGCGCGCGAAACGCTCAGCGAAGCACGCTCCGGCATGGAACGCACGGCGGAGGAGCTGAAGATCCTCCTGCTGCCGAAGGACCCGGACGACGGGAAAAACGTCATCGTGGAGATCCGCGGCGGCGTCGGCGGAGAGGAGAGCGCGCTTTTTGCCGCCGATCTTTTCCGGATGTACGAAATGTACGCCGAGCGGAAGGGCTTCTCGGTGGAGATCGTCAACCGCAGCGAGACCGAGCTCGGCGGCATCCGCGAGATCGATTTCATTGTCGGCGGCACGAACGCCTTTTCGCGTTTCCGGTTTGAAAGCGGCGTGCACCGCGTGCAGCGCGTGCCGGAAACGGAGACGCAGGGCCGCATCCACACGAGCACCTGCACCGTGGCGGTGCTGCCGGAGCTGGAAGAAGCTGAATTCCATCTTGACCCCGCCGAGCTGCAGATCGACACGTTCCGCTCCTCCGGCGCGGGCGGGCAGAAGGTCAACAAGACCTCGAGCGCTATCCGCGTGACGCACCTGCCGACCGGCACGGTCGTGGAGTGTCAGGACGAGCGCAGCCAGTATAAAAACAAGGCCCGGGCGCTGAGCGTGCTTGCCTCGCGGCTCGCGCAGGCGGAAAAGGAGAAGCAGGATGCCGCCGTTTCCGCGCAGCGAAGATCGCAGGTCGGCTCCGGCATGCGCAACGAGCGCATCCGCACCTACAATTTCCCGCAGGGGCGCGTGACCGATCACCGCATCGGTCTGACGCTTTATAAGCTCGACGCCGTGATGAACGGCGATCTGGACGAGCTCATCGACGCGCTGCTCACCGCGCGCCGTGCCGAACAGCTCCAAAATTCCGAAAACGGAGGCATATAAGAGCATGGAAACCCGTGTTTATACTGAAGAGAACGATATCCCCGTCGCCGCGGCGTCGCTGCGGCTCGGCGGTCTCGTGGCCGTGCCGACGGAGACGGTATACGGTCTCTGCGCCAACGGTCTCGACGCCGAGGCGGTCGCGCATCTCTACGAGGTCAAGGGCCGCCCGGAGGTAAAGCCGCTCTCGCTCATGGTGGCGGGCCCGGCGGAGATCGAAAAGTACGCGGAACATATCCCCCCGGCGGCGTTTATTCTCGCCGCGCGCTTCTGGCCCGGCCCGCTCACGCTCGTGCTGGAGGCGAAAAAGGACGTTGTCCCCTCCATCGTGCGCGCGGGCAAGGACACCGTCGGGCTGCGCTGCCCGGCGCACCCGCTCACGCTTTCGCTGCTTGAGCGCGCCCGGCTGCCTCTTGCCGGGCCTTCGGCGAACCCCTCCGGCGCTCCCAGCCCTACGACCGCGCAGCAGGTGCTCGCCTACTTTGACGGGCAGATTGAAGGCGTGATCGACGGCGGCGAATGCACGCTCTCACGCGAGTCCACGATCCTCGATCTGACGCAGAAGCCCTTCAAAATTCTGCGCGAGGGCGCGCTGGCAAAGGAAGAGATCGAAAACGCGCTCCTCTCCGGTGTGCGGCTCATCGGCGTGACGGGCGGCTCCGGCAGCGGCAAGACGACCGTAACGCAGTTTCTCGCCGCGCAGGGTGTGCTCGCGCTCGACTGCGATAAAATATACCACGAGCTTCTCGAAACGAACGCGGATATGCTCGCGGAGATCGAGGCGCGCTTCCCCGCCGTTTTCAAAAACGGAAAACTCGACCGGAAGATGCTCGGCGCGATCGTCTTTGCCGTGCCGGAGGCGCTGCGCGATCTCAATGCCATCACGCACCGCTATGTCCGCGAGGACATTTACCGCCGTCTGCGCGAATACGTCTGGCAGGGCGGCACCGTTGCCGTTGTGGACGCCATCGCGCTTTTTGAAAGCGGTATTTCCGAGGACTGCGTGTTCACCGTGGGCGTCACCGCCCCGGACGACGAGCGCTGCGCGCGCATCATGGCGCGCGACGGCATCGACGCGGACTATGCGCTCGCGCGCATCGAGGCGCAGCCGGACGATGAGTATTATGAAATGCGCTGCGATTATCTGCTGCGCAACGACGGCACGCCGGAAGAACTGAAAGCCAAATGCCGGGAGCTTTTCGGCATCGGTTAATAAAAGACAGTATAAAAAAGTACAGAAAGGATAGATGTTTTTATGGAAGAAAAGAATGAACTGGACGCTCTGCGGGAAAAGCTCCTTTACAAGCAGAAGCAGGGCTACGATATCATCGATGTAGACGAGCGTATCAAGCTTGAGGAATACGCGACGGCATATAAGGCGTATCTGAACGCCGCGCGCACCGAACGCGAGGCCGTAACCGAGGCCATCGCGCAGGCCGAAGCGCTCGGCTTTGTGCCGTATGAGCGCGGCATGGTGCTCGAGCCGGGCACAAAGATCTATAAGAGCGTGCGCGGCAAGGCGCTCATGCTCGCCGTTATGGGCCGTGAAACGCTCGACCATGGCGCGAACATCGCCGCGGCGCACGTCGATTCCCCGCGCCTTGACCTCAAGCCCATCCCGCTCTACGAAAAGGACGAGATCTGCCTTCTCAAGACGCATTACTACGGCGGCATCAAGAAATACCAGTGGGTCGCCATCCCGCTGGAAATCCACGGCGTCGTGACGAAGAAGGACGGCGAGACCATTGAGGTCGTCATCGGCAAGGATCCCGAGGACCCGAAGTTCACGATCACCGATCTGCTGCCGCATCTCGCAAAGGACCAGATGGCCAAGCACGGCTCGGATATCATTCCGGGCGAGTACCTGAATCTTCTCGCCGGCAGCGTCCCCTACGCCGGGGAGGACACCAAGCGCGTGATGCTCGCGGTCATGTCGCTTCTGAACGACCGCTACGACATCACGGAAGAGGACTTCCTCTCCGCCGAGCTGGAGGTCGTGCCGAGCTTTGAAGCGTGCGACATCGGCGTGGACCGCTCGTTCATCGGCGGCTACGGTCAGGACGACCGTGTGTGCGCCTATGCCGAGCTCAAGGCCATTTTCGACACCGAGACGCCGGACCGCACCGCCGTGTGCGTCCTCGCCGACAAGGAAGAGATTGGCTCGATGGGCGTTTCCGGCATGCAGAGCCGCGCGTTTGAAACGTTCATGGCCGACCTCTGCGAGCAGCAGGACGTGCATCTGCGCGACTGCTTTGAAAACAGCTTCTGCGTCAGCGCGGATGTGTGCAACGCCTACGACCCGACGTTCTGGGACGTGAGCGAGTACCCCAACCGCAACGGTGCCCGCGCCAACTACGGCGTCGGCATCTGCAAGTTCACCGGCTCGCGCGGCAAGTCCGGCAGCAACGACGCCTCTGCCGAGGTCGTCGGCAAGCTGCGCAAGATCTTTGCCGACAACGGCGTTGTCTGGCAGATGAGCGAGCTCGGCAAGGTCGATCAGGGCGGCGGCGGAACGGTCGCGCAGTATATGGCCAACCGCAACATCGATACCATCGACGCCGGTACGCCCGTGTTCTCGATGCACGCTCCCTTTGAGACCGTGACGAAATTTGACTGCTACCAGACCTACAAGGCCATGTGGGCGTTCTATAAGGACAGATAATTTCTCATCCTGCTCCCTATTTGCGGAAGTGTCCTCCTTCCGTCCCGGCGCTTTGCGCTGATCCACCTCCCGCAAAGAGGGCAGCTCACGCCAAAAGATACCGGCGGCTATCGGAAACGATAGCCGCCGGTGTTTTGCGTTTGATCATTTAATCAGTCCCTGCAGCAGACTGTTGCCGCCGGCACTCTGCGCCTGACCGCTGCTCAGGCAGAAGATCACGTCGTCCACATCGTAGTAGTCCACAAACTTCGTCAGCGGGCGGCTGAAGTATTTGCGGTAGTCCATCACATAGACATACTGATAATGCTGCGTGAGATAATACCCGAACGGATTGCCGTTGGAGTTTTTGACGAGCAGGCACGCGCTGCCGTCGGTGATGTCGTTATTTATGAACGTGCACAGCGGGAAGTCGCCCGTGAGGAAGCACATGTATTTGTCGTTCCCGTGGATCTGGGTAATGAGCGTCTGCTCATAACCGCGGTTGGAGAGTGAGTCGTTGCTTCCCTGGTTGATATAGAGATGCACATCTCCGGGCGGGACATAGCCATAGACCTGATCGGCCGTGAGCTTGCCGCTCTGGTGGGCCTGATAGTAGAGACTGCCGTAAAACGGCTCCTGCACGATCTCCTCATACTCGCTGAGCGGCACCGGCTCAAAGCCCGCCATTTTCGCCCATTCCGCATAGGCGTACCACGCGCCGAGCGCCGTCCAGTGGTGGTCGGTGCGGAAATAGATGTACTCGCCGTTGTGCGGCAGGAGTGAGTTGTAGGTGTCCACGCAGTAGACATTGTCGCCCATTTGGGAATTTACATAGGCGAGGATGTCCTCCTCGCATGCAACGCCGATCGACTCGCGGTACTCGCGCGGGAGCATGAGCGTCGTCCCGTGGAGGACGAATACGTCAAAGACGCGGCATTTCCCTTCCAGCAGATCGGCCGCCCGCGTCACATTGGCGGCGTAGGTGTCCGAATAATACTGGCTGAAAGCCGTATAGGTATAGGCACTGTCGCCGATCTGGATGACGGCGCCGAGCGTTACGAGCTCGTCGTCCGGGTTTTCCCCGCCCCACTCCGGTTCCGGCGTAGGCGTCGGCTCCGGGGTAAGCGTCGGTTCCGGGGTTGGCGTCGGTTCGCTTGCCGGCTTTGCCGGGTCGGCGCTCGTCTCCGGCGCAGGCGTAGACGGAACGGGGATCTTGTCTCCGGCAGAGGCATTGCCGTACACCGTTACGGAGGAGTCGCCGTACAGCGCTTCGAGCCGCTGCGCGGCCATGATCCAGCCGTCACGCCCCGGGAACGTGTCCGAAAACCAGAGACTGATATCGGAAAAATAGCTTCCGTCCGTCACAGCGGAAAGAGAAAACTCCGGAAACGTCTCCAGCGTGCGCTTTTCCTTTGCCGACACCGTCGGGCGCAGCGGCAGTATCCACGCAATGACCGTGAGAATGCCCAGCGCGAGGAAGAACGGCAGCCCCGGCAAACGGGCGCGGCGTTTCTGTTTTTCCGCATGGGCACGCCGGGCGCGGCGGCTTATGATTTCGTGTTCATCGTGCATAGGATCCCTCTCAGAACCGGAAGTATAGGAACGGATTAAAGCTGTTGCCGACAAGGCACGCGGTGCTCAGAAGCAGCAGCAGAACCGGCGCAACGCCATAGGCCGCAACGGAATAGCTTTTCTGCGCAAGGGCGCTCCCCTCTCCGGCGCGCTCCCAGCGCTTCGCAAGATACGAAAACACCGGCGTTGCCGCCGCGGCGCAGAAGATGAGCAGATACATATGGCTCTTTATCTCCGCCGTAACGGTGAAGCTCGTAAAGGCGTTGCCGTTGCCGCAGAACATGCCGCGCACGACCGCCGCGGCGAGCGGGAGCGATGTAAACTTGAAGAGCACCCACCCGAAGAGCACCGCGAGCGGGAGCGTGATGTGGGAAAGGATCGCCGAGACCGCCTTCGGCAGCTTGTCGAGCAGCTTCTGCCAGAACAGCCGGTCGAGCATGAGCAGAACAAAGTAATAAAGCCCCCAGAGCACAAAGTTCCAGCTCGCCCCGTGCCAGAGGCCGGTAAGCGCCCAGACGATGAAGAGGTTCAGAAACGCGCGCGCACTTCCCTTTCGGTTGCCGCCGAGCGGGATGTAAACATAGTCGCGGAAAAATGTGCCGAGCGACATATGCCACCGCCGCCAGAACTCCGTAGCCGTGCGGGATATGTAGGGATAGTTGAAGTTTTCGAGATAGTGCAGCCCGATCATCTGTCCCATGCCGATGGCCATATCGGAATAGGCGGAAAAGTCGAAATAGATCTGGAACGCATACGCAATTATGCCGATCCAGAGCGCAAGCGCCGGCGTGTTGGAAAGCGCCGCAAGGTTTTCCGCCAGCTGCGAGGCCGAACCGATGGCGGCGTCCGTGAGCAGAAGCGAATCGGCAAGCGCGCCGCAGGCATTTGCGAGCACCGTTTTCTTTGCAAGGCCAACGGCAAAGCGCGTACAGCCGCGCGCACGGTCGGTCGTCTCGTCGCGGCCATCGAAGAGTTCCTTCGCGATGGTCTTGTACCGGACGATGGGACCGGCGATGCACTGGTGGAAGAGCGCGGCGTAGAGCAGCACATGCCAGTATTTATCCTGCGCCTCGGCGTCGCCGCGGTACACATCCACAACATAGCTCAGAAGCTGGAACGTATAGAACGAAATGCCGAGCGGCAGCGCGATGCGCTGCACGAACGCCGGTACGTCCCCGAAGATCGAGCAGACCATGCCCGCGTATTTGAAAAACCCGATCAGGCCGAGATTCACGACGCACGCGAGCGCGACCCAGAGCTTGGCGTTTTTTTCTTCCCTTTGCGCTCTTTGTACACGCAGAGCAAAATACCAGTCAAAAAGCGCCATCGCCATCAGCAGCAGCACATACACCGGCTCGCCCCACGCATAGAAGATCAGCGAGAAAACGAGCAGGCTGATGTTCTTTGCCCGCAGACTGCGGCAGAGCGCATACACCGCCAGACTCAGCGGCAGAAACGCATAGAGAAATATCAGGCTGGAAAATACCATACGGAAACACCTTTGCGGCAAAATTTCAGAATAGATTATAGGTAAAAATTCCCGTTTTGTCAATTTCCACAAATAAAGAATGTATACAGATGCGCACGGCGCGGCATACTTCTCCGGAGGAGGGTTGCCGCATGGAGGAAAGAGAACATGAAGCCCTGCGTGAGCTTGGCGCCGCACGGGTCGGAGAGATCCACTGCATCACGATCATCGGGCAGGTCGAAGGACATGTGATGCTGCCGCCGGACACGAAAACGACCAAGTATGAGCACATCATGCCGCTGCTCGCCGCAGTGGAGGAAACAGAGGATATCCGTGCACTGCTCATACTGCTCAACACCGTCGGCGGCGACATTGAAGCGGGGCTCTGCCTTGCCGAGATGATCGCCGGAATGAGCAAGCCGACGGCGAGCGTCGTTCTCGGCGGCGGGCATTCCATCGGCGTGCCGCTCGCGGTGGCGGCGGACCGGTCGTTCATCGTGCCGAGCGCCGCCGTGACGATCCATCCGGTGCGGCTCACGGGCGTTGTGATCGGTGTACCACAGACGTACGATTATATTTCGCGCATCAGCGATAGGATCGTCCGGTTCATCACCGGCCATTCCCACATCACGCCGGAGAGATTCACCGAGTATATGATGCGCACCGGCGAGCTGACGCAGGACATCGGCAGCGTGCTCGACGGCGAGGAAGCCGTCCGAAGCGGGCTCATCGACCAGCTCGGCGGGCTTTCCGACGCGCTCGATTATCTGCACCGGCGCATAGAAAAAGAGAAGTCAGTTTGACTTCTCTTTTCTGCTAATTAAATATAAAATCAACATTACGACGCCGAGCCCCAGCAGCGCGCCGGCGGTGTCGATGAGCACGTCCCGCACCTGGCTGCCGCGGTGGGAGAATATCTGAAGCGTTTCGTCTATCGCGCCGGTCAGCGTGCCGAGACCCCAGGCGGTGAAAAACCGCTTTTCCCCGGTGCTCTCCAGCCGGAGGAACAGAAGCGCTGCAAACACCGCATACTCCGTGACATGCGCCGCCTTGCGGATGAGATGGCTCGTCGGCTGCTCGGCAACGCCGTCGCCGTCCTCGTCCGTCATATAAGTGAAAGCGTCCGGCCCGAGCCCGACCTTTTCCGCCGCGGCGTTCAGGAAGAACAGGATATCGTCGCTGATTTTCCCCGAAAGCTCACGCGAGACGAGCGAGTTGCCCCAGATGAACACGAGCGCGAGAACGATCAAAACCGTCAAAATGCGTTTGCGTTTCATTTCAGATCTGCGGCTTCTTTACGCGGATACGCGCAATGAAGCAGAAGCCTACGATGAAGAGCACGCCGCCCATCACCCACGGCATAATGCTCTCGTTCGCGAGACGGACGAGAGATACGAGCGGCACGATGACCGCCGACCAAGTGACCGGCAGACCCTCGAACGAGGTGCGGTTCTCGCTCGTGGTCTCCTGGCGCTTCTGCTCGGTGACGTTAAAATACCCCAGCCGGATGACGGCGCAGAGCGTATAGAACATCAGCACCGCCATGGCAACACCCGTAATGCCCATCGCGTGGCCGATGGCGCTCGGCAGCACGCCGAACGACACGAGATCGCACAGCGAATCGATCTGGATGCCGAACACCTCGGCGTCCTTCGTGCGCTTCGTGGCGCGGGCGATTTTCCCGTCGAACATATCGCAAAGGCCGCAGAGTGCAAGGCCGATCACCGCCGGCCAGACCTTCCCGTCTGCCGCGGCGCAGATGCTCCCCACCGCAATGCACAGCTCTATGTATGTCAGAATGACCGATACATTCCAGAATCCAACGAATTTCTTGCTCACTGTCCGTTCTCCGTTTCAAAAAAATATATCTTATCATAAAGCACGCGGGGACATTTTTCAAGAGCGGGATTTGACGCGGCGGACACTCTCTGCTATTCTGTAAGAACACACCATACTGCACCGGAGGTCTTTTTATGACCCGTTGGGAAAATACATCGGTTTACCGCGCTCTCGGCACGCTCTCGGCGCTGCCGGTGCGCGCGCTCTCGCGTCTGCCGCTCGAAGCCGGCAAACGGCGCTGCGGTCTTTCGTTTTCACAGTGGTTTCTCCTGCTCGGCATGGGGGCGATGCTCTGCGTGCCGCACGGGGCGTGGAACAATCTCTACGCCGTGCTCTTCGCGCTCGCCGCGCTCTTAGTCTACTGGTTCGGCTGCGCGGCGCGAAAGGATGCACCGCGAAACATCGGAGACCTCGGCCCCGCCGCGCTCGGCTTTCTTTTAATGACTGTTCTTTGCACGCTCTGGGCGGGAAACAAAGCGGGCAATCTCCGCGTGGCGCTCTTTTTCTGGACGGGCTTTCTGCTCGCGTATCTCACGGCGGCGCAGTTTCGCACACGGACCGAGCGGCGCGCCGCGGCGGCGGCCCTATACATCACGCTGCTCGCCGTTTCGCTCTACGGGCTGTGGAACTATGTCACCGGCGCGGAGACCTCGGACGTGCCGATCGACGGCGAGATGTACCGGCGGCTCGGCGCGACGCTCGAGCACGGCATCAACTGCGGCGAATTTCTCGCCATGGCGCTGCCCATTGCGCTTGTCTGGGCGCTGACTGCCCCGACGAAGGCACGGCGCATCGCGCTCACCGTTCCGCTCCTTCTCCCCTGCGCGGCGATTTTGCTCACATACGCCCGCACCGGTTGGATCATGCTCGTGCTCGCGCTCGTGCTGCTGCTCTGGTACAAAAAGAAGATTTTGCTGCTTCCGGCGGCGGCGCTCGGCATCGGCGCTCTGTTTCTTCTGCCGGAGAGCCTGCAGGCGCGGTTCCTATCGATGCTTGATTTCTCGAACGCTTCGGCGTCCGGACGGTTTGTGCTCTGGAGCGAGTGTCTGGCCGTGTGGAAGGATCACTGGCTGCTCGGCATCGGGCTGGGGCCGGAGAATTTCTCCGCGGCTTACGCCCCCTATGCTACCGGTCTTCTCGATTTTCAGCCGCCGCACTCCAATATGCTGTATCTTGAAATGTTCCTCTCGACCGGCATAGTCGGCGGACTTTTGTTCTGCGGCTTTTTCTTCGGCATTTTCGTGCGGCTGCGCCGCGCGGTGCGCGCCAAGCCCGAAAAGCGGGACCGCCGGGAAGCCCAGGCTCTCATCGCCGCGCTCGCCGGAGCCGCGCTCGGCGGCATTCCGGAGTATATCTGGTTTTACCCGCGCATTCTCTTTTTCTGGTGCGCCCTCTTCGGCATGGCGCTCGCCGTTTCGGACGACAACTGAACAAGTCAACACCACCGGCGTAAGCCGGTGGTTCTCTTAGAGCAAGCGGCGTGACGGAAACCGTCACG
>ERZ839823.443-NODE-443-length-59313-cov-4.241267_pt1 | contig 59313 bp, 54 predicted proteins | sample MGYA00519862_ERZ839823 | MGnify/ENA primary metagenome ERZ839823 (study PRJEB31850, sample SAMEA3708853) | human gut metagenome | biome: human gut; feature: human-associated habitat; material: faeces | place: China | collected 2014 ...
TTCCGATCGCCCTTTGGAAACCTTCGGGCAAAAATACTTAGTTTTATTCTTGAAATATCGGTGTTGCTAGCTTGACAGTCCTTTTTAATCCCGAAATGATTTACTTGGCGAAGCCCACGATGCCGAACGCGCCGGGGCCGCTGTGCGCCGCGATGACGCAGCCCGTCTTCACCCACGTGAGGTTCCGGTAGCCCTGCGCATGCAGAAGCTCCTCCACCTCGCGCATGATCTCGCCGCTTAGCCCCTCGCCATAGATCAGCCACAGCGCGTCGGTTTCAAGCCCCTGCGCCTGCGGAAATTCCTTGGTCAGCTGACGGACGACGCGCCCCATCGTGCCGCGGTATTTCTTCGTCGAGAGCAGCTTGCCGTCCAGAATCTCGATCACCGGATGCAGGCCGAGGATTTTCGCGCCGAGGTACGCGGCGTTGCTGACGCGGCCGCCCGCGCGCAGATAATCCAGATCGCCGGGAATGAAGCCCATGCGGATTTTCTCAATCAGGCCGTGAACAAACGCGCCGGCCTCGTCAAGGGTCGCCTCCGGGTGCTCGCGCAGGTAGCGCGCCGTGGTCAGCACGACCGCCGCCTGCCCCGCCGCGACGCTCTTGGTATCAATCGCCAGAAAGTTTTCGCGCCCCTCGCTCGCAATCAGCGCGCTCTGCATGGAGCAGGTCGTGCTGGCCGAATACGCCAGATAGAGGATCGGCACGCCGGGAAAATCGCGGTCAAGGCGCTCAAACGTCGCCTCAAAATCGTGCGGCGTACAGCCGCTGGTGCGCGGCAGTTCGCGGTGCTTTTTATAATAATCGAACATCTCCGTCGTCGGGAACGCGCCGTCGTCATAGGTTTTGCCGCCGAAAGAGACATGCATCGGCACGATCACAATGCCGTTTTCCTGCGCCATTTCGGGCGTGATATCGCTGCCGGATTCGGCAACAAGGATTATTTTGCTCACGGGAACAACTCCTCTTTTTTCCAGATCAAGCGGTAAAGCGCCGCAAGTAGAACCTAGTATATCGCCCCCGCGTTGCAAAAACATTGGCAAAATGTTGCTGAAATATGAATCTCCCCCGTTTTTTTCGCCGTTTCAGGCCGTTTCCGGCATCCGGGGCAGGCGGACGGTAAATTCCGATCCCTCGCCCGGCGCGCTGGTCACGCTGATCGAGCCGCCGGAAATTTCCAGCACGCGGCGCACCAGCGCAAGACCGAGACCGTTCCCCTCCTTGCTGTGGGAGGTATCCCCCTGATAGAACTTATCGAAGATGCGGCCAAGCGTCGCCTCGTCCATGCCGCAGCCGGTATCCGCCACGGTGACGGCCACCTGGTCCCCGTCCTTGGCCTGCCGCAGGAGAATGCGCCCGCCCGCCTCAGTGAACTTGATCGCGTTTGAAATCAGGTTGTTGAACACGATTTCCATCATCGCCTCGTCGGCCAGCACCATGACGCGCTCCTCGAGCTGGGCGTCGAAATCAATGTTTTTGGCTTCCCACCGCGCTTCGTGCGTCAGCGCGCAGTCGCAGAGCTGCCGCGTCAGGTCGTAGGGCGCGGCGTTGGGCGTGATCTCCTGATTTTCCAGCTTGTTGAGCCGCAGGATGTTGGAAACCATCGTGCTCAGGCTTTCGCTGGCGGCGGCGATGGTCGCGGCGTATTCCCGCTGCTCCGCCTCGCTCAGACCGCCGCGCGCCAGCGCGGAGGCATAGCTGTTCATAACGGTCAGCGGCGTTCGGATTTCGTGGGACACATTGGCGATGAAATCGTTTTTCATCGTCTCCGTGCTGCCCAGCTCCTGCACCATGCGGTTGAAATCTTCGCACATGATATCCATATAATCAAACTTGTTCGCGTGGTGAAACGGCTTGACGCGGACGGTGAAATCGCCCTCCGTCACCCGCCGCATCGCGCGGCTGAGCGCGCGCATCGGCCGATCGAACCGGCGGCAGGTATACAGATGCAGCACGATTGCCGCCAGAAATGCCATCGCGACCCAGTACGAGCCCACGCCCATGCTCGCCACGACGCTGAACACCTGCATCTTCAGCAGCTTCTCCAGCGCAAACACGTTGCCCGCGCTGAGCACGCTGACCACCAGCAGGGTCATCGCGAACATGCGCCATGAAAACAGGCGGCGGCGGACGCGCGGGTCCTCCTTCGCGCGCCTTTTTTTCAAAACAGACCGAAGTTTGTTCATGCGCTCGGCACCGCCTTATAGCCCAGCCCGTGCACCGTCATAATTTTGAAATCATTGCTGACGGACATCTTGTCGCGGATTCGGGTGATGTAGACGTCCACCGCGCGCAGGCTGGCGCTCGTCTCCCCGTCCCAGAATTCATCCATCAGCTGCGCGCGGGAGAACGTCCGCCTCGGGTAGGACAGCAGCTTGTAGAGCAGATCAAACTCGCGCACGGTCAGCGTGATTTCCTTTCCGCCGACGTAGACGCTGCGCTCCTCCGCATCGAGAACCGTCGAACCGACCACCAGTCGCTTTTCCGCCTCGATGCGCGCGCGGCGCAGCAGCGCTTCGATGCGAAGCAGCAGCTCGTCCACGTCGATGGGCTTCACCATGTAGTCGTCGATCCCCGCGCCGAAGCCCTTCCGCTTGGCGCTCATGTCGTCCAGCGCGGTCATCAGCAGAATCGGAATATGCCGGTTGACGCTGCGAACCTCGCTCACGAACTCAAACCCATCGACGCCGGGCATCATAATATCGGAAATGATGATATCCGCGCCGTCGCCGTGCAGCGCGTCGGTCGCCTGCGCGGCGTTTGCGCAGCCGATCGCCTCGTAACCGGCGGCGCGCAGGCTGGCGCAGACGATTTGATTCAAGCGGGCGTCATCTTCCACAACAAGCACACGAACCATGTTAATCCTCCCTCGCAGAATCGGAAAGCCGGGATTTCGGGCGCTTTCCGCTGCATCCGTCATTGATCGGTTTCAGTATACCAGCAAACTGTTTCGAATTTGTTACAGCGGCGCGTTTTTATTCGCCCGCTTGACTTTTGGGCAAAAAGCGATTATCTTTGTAGCGTCGTTTTCGATCATCCGTCCGTTTTCTGCCCGTCAAGGAGGCCTGATCATGCTCGATTCCTTTCTTCGCCCGACGCAAATCAAAACCAATCAGGACGGCGGCCTGCTCCGGCTGATCGCCTGCGTCTGCATGTTCATCGACCACGCGGGCAAGATGCTCTTCCCGCAGCTGACGTGGATGCGGATGGTCGGGCGGCTCGCCTTTCCGCTGTTCGCTTACGGCATTGCGGTGGGCGCGGCGATGACCCGCCACCCGAAGCAGTATATCGCCCGCGTGGCCGCGCTGGCGCTCGTCAGCCAGCCGCTTTACGCCGTGGCGCTCGGGCATACAAACGAGGCGATGTACGCCGTTCCCTTCGCGCGGCATCCCCTGCGCGCGCTCTGCGCCTTCTATATAGGGAGCTGGGAAAAGCCGAGCATCCTGCTTGCGCTGCTGCTGGGGCTCCTTCTGCTGCTGTGCCTGCGCGAAAAGCAATATGTGCCCGCGCTTTTGATCTATGTGCTCTGCGCGCGCTTCTCCGCCGAGCTGGATTACGGCGTGAGCGGCATCGGCCTGATGGTGGTCTTTTCCCTCTTTCTGGAACACCCGGCGCTGTGCTTTGCCGCCTCGACGGCGTATATGCTCGCCTGGTCGGCGGATGGGCACGGCTACCCGCTCTTCGGCATGGAATTCGGCATGCGCATATTCGCCACGCCCGCGGTCATGCTCGCCAGCCTGCCGATTCGCCGCAAGACCCGAACGCCGAAATGGCTTTCCTACGGGTTTTACCCGGCGCACCTGCTCGCTTTGCTCGCGCTGGAAAAATTTTTTTGAAAAAGAGGTTGACAGACGGCGGCGAATACGATATACTATCACTCGTTCAAAAGCTGCGGCTGACGCAGAGCAGCTACAACTTCATATTGGGGAATGGTGTAACGGCAGCACCTACGACTCTGACTCGTATTGTCTAGGTTCGAATCCTAGTTCCCCAGCCATCTGCCTCCATGGTCAAGCGGTTAAGACGTTGCCCTCTCAAGGCAAAATCATGGGTTCGATTCCCATTGGAGGTGCCACCAAACAGAACGATTGTGTTCTGTTTTTTTGTTTGCTCAAAAACCATTTTTCCACCTTCGCCGCCTTTGCGCTTTTTGAACGGGATGCGCCTTATTTTTTTACATTTTTTGAACATCTGGCATATTATTGTAACTTTTGTAATTTATGTATTTCCTTGCGTTGTGTAGTTTTTTATTATATGGCATATATCATCAGACGACTTTGACAATCTTGACAGATTTTGAATGAAATGTTATACTGGCTTTAAGGTGTTGAGACGAGCGTTTTGTTCGTCCCGACCACATATATTTAGGAGGAACCTGTTATGAAGAAGCTTGTTGCTTTGATGGTTGCCCTGACCATGGTTCTGGGTCTGGCTTCCGTCGCGTCCGCTGCGGAGTACCCGTCCAAGGGTATTTCTGTCATCTGCCCGTGGGGTGCCGGCGGCGGAACGGATGCTGTTCTCCGCGCCTTCTGCGAGGCGATGGGCAAGGATCTGGGCGTTACGCTGACGGTTGACAACCGCACCGGCGGCGGCGGAATCATCGGCCATCAGGCCATCGCGGACGCTGAGGCGGACGGCTACACCATCGGCATGATCACCTTTGAGCTCTCCACCTACAAGCACCTCGGCACGTCCGAGCTGACCTACGAGGATTATGAGCCGCTCTGCCGCGTCAACACCGACGCTGCGGCCATCACCGTCAACGCCGAGTGGGCCAAGGCCAACAACATCACCGATCTGGCCGGCTTCATCGACTACTGCAAGGCGCATCCGGGCGAGGTTCAGATGGGCGGCTCTTCCAACGCTTCCGTTTGGCACATCGCCGGCGGCTACCTGATGAACGCTGCGGACATCGAGCTGCAGATGGTCACCTATCAGGAAGGCGCTGCGACCGCCGTTCAGAATGCGGCCTCCGGCTTCATTCAGGGCGTGACCGTGTCTCTGGGCGAGGCGCGCAACTTCATCGAGTCCGGCCACCTCATCTGTCTGGGCGTCATGGACGATCAGCGCAACAGCCTGTTCCCGGATGTCCCGACCTGCAAGGAGCAGGGCTACGATATCGCCTACGCGACCCAGCGCGGCATGGCGGTGCCGAAGGGCATCGACCCGGCCATCAAGGATCGCCTGCAGGCGGCCTGCGCTGCCGCGATTGAAGATCCGGACTTCGTGACCTTCATGAACAACGGCGGCTACACCATCGCTTACCAGAACGCCGAGGAGTACACCGCGTTCCTGGCGCAGAGCCTGACCGACGTCGGCGAGGCGATGGAGTCCCTGGGCCTGTAATTCGATCTGAAGATTTTCCCTGAAGTGGGCAGGCGACGTGCCTGCCCATTTTTCGGTGAATCGCAGAAGATAAAGACATCTTAACGTAAAAAAGGATGGAACCGACATGAAGAAAACCAAAACGCAGGCGTTTGCCAATCTGATTGGCTCCCTGATCTTCATCGCCGTGGGCGTGTGGGCCTTGATTCAGACCTACTCCTTCCAAGAGGTGAAGAACACCTACGTGCAGGCTGCGGTGTTCCCGCAGATCATGTGCGTCGGTATGTTGATTTTTGCTGTCATCCTGCTGATCCAGTCGATCATCAAGCTGATGACCATGGATGAAAACGATCCGCTGGCCGAACCGGCTGCGAGCATCAATTTCATCAAGGATAAGGGCGTTCTGGCCGCGCTGTTTGTGATGCTGCTGTGCGCGCTGTTCGTTGCGTTCTTCAAGCCGCTGGGCTACGTGGTCTGCGGCGCCGTGCTCTGCTTCGTCATCATGGTGCTGATCGGCAAGCGCAACTGGCTGCAGATGGTTCTGGTTTCCATCCTCGTGCCGCTGGGCATGTGGCTGGTTTTCTACAAGGTGCTGACGGTCAACATCCCGATGGGACCGCTGCAGTTCCTGCGCGATCTGGTAGACATGATTTAAGGAGGCGCACGTATGAATTGGAGTTTACTGGCTAGCAGCTACGGCGCCGTCTTTGGCAATGTTCAGGTGCTTCTGATGACCTTCCTCGGCGCGCTGGGCGGCGTTCTGCTCGGTGCGATTCCGGGCATGACCGCCACGATGGGCGTGGCGCTGCTGATCCCCTTCTCCTTCGGCATGGATCTGATTCCGTCCATCGGCCTGCTGCTGGGCATCTACTGCGGCGGCATGTACGGCGGCTCGATTTCCGCCATCCTGATTCACGCGCCGGGCACCCCGGCCGCGGCGGCCACGCTGCTGGACGGCTACCCGATGTGCCAGAAGGGTCAGGCGGGCAAGGCGCTTTCCGTCGCCATGTTCGCGTCCTTCGTCGGCGGCGTCATCGGCGCGCTGATTATGACCTTCCTCTCCCCGATCATTGCGGATATGGCCATGAACTTCGGCCCCGGCGAAATGTTCATGCTGGCGGTCTTCGGCCTCTCCGTAATCGTCGCCATCTCCGGCAAGTCCATCGCCAAGGGCCTTGTGAGCGCCTTCTTCGGCATGCTGCTGTGCACCGTCGGCCTCGACCCGACCAACGGCATCCCGCGCTTCATCACCTATAAGCAGACCGGCCTGCTGGAAGGCTTCCAGTTCATCCCGACGCTGATCGGTCTGTTCGCGGTGGCCGAGGTCATCGCGGGCGTCGAGCGCATCATCCGCGGCGAGGAAAAGCAGGAAAGCTCTCACGAAAAGATCACCAACGTGCTGCCGGATTGGCAGACCATCAAGGCCATCTGGCCGAACATCCTCTCCGGCGGCGTCATCGGCACCTTCATCGGCGCGATTCCGGGCGCGGGCGGCGACATCGCGGTGTTCGTCTCCTACGGCTTCAACAAGAGCCTGAGCAAGCATCCGGAGCTCTGGGGCACGGGCATCCCGAACGGCGTGGCCTCCACCGAGTCCGCGAACAACGGCTGCTCCGGCGGCGCGATGATCCCGCTGCTGTCCCTCGGCGTGCCGGGCGACTCCGTTACCGCCATCCTGCTGGGCGCCTTCATTATGAAGGGCATTCAGCCGGGCCCGATGATGTACATCAGCGAGCTGCCGACCGTCTACAAGGTCTTTGCGGCGCTGATGCTGGCGAACCTGGCGATGCTGGTTGTCGGCTGCCTGGGCGTCCGCTTCTTCGCGAAGATCGTCTCGGTCGAAAAGAAGATGCTCTACCCGATCATTCTGGTCATCTCCCTGCTGGGCGCGTTCTCCATCAACAAGAACGTGTTCGACGTGGGCGTGTGCGTGGTCTTCGGCGTGATTGGCTGGCTGATGAACAAGTATGAGTTCCCGCTCAGCCCGATCCTGCTGGCGCTGATCCTTGGACCGATGTGCGAAAAGAACTTCGTGCGCTACATGAACATTCAGCGCGGCAACTTCTTCGCGATCTTCACCTCTCCGATCGCGATGGTGTTCCTGATTGTCGCGGTGGGCACGATCCTCTTCTCCATCTACAACCAGAGCAAGATCAATAAGCGCGAGGCGGCTCACAAGGCTGCCATGAAGGCCAAGTAATTCGGCTTCTTCATCTTCATAACAAACAGGGCCGTCTTTCCAAACGGAAGGGCGGCCCTGCTGTATATGCTCAGGGGATTCGGCGTTCGTCTCAACGCTGTATGGACGCATAATCTATAACTTTCAGGAATATATCCCTTTTATCTATATTCCTGTCACTCAACAAGGCGTTTAATGTGTGTTCGAAACAATTCCACAAGCTGACGCTCCAGCGAGGATAATTCCATCCCCTTCTTATACGCCACCGCGTAAGCCCGCGATGTGTCCATCCCCATCAGGCGATAATACTTAGGGCGTCTGTTATACATCGACGCGGCGCGCAGAATATCCGGCACAAAGCCCACGCCAATGCCGTTTGCCGCCAGAATGTTTACCGTATCCCAATTCAGCGTCTCATAGACGACGTGCGGCGTAAAGCCCGCCGCGCTGCACAATCGCTCGTTCATGCTGTTGAATTTCTGCACCGGTTTAAGCGCGATAAACGGTTCCTGCGCAAACAGGCTCAGATCGATATATGGCGTGGCTCCTGTCGAAACCGTCGCATGTGCATGAAGCAGATGCTGCGGAGGCACGGCCAACAGGATTTCCTCGACATGGATGATTTCATAGTTCAATCGCGGATTTTGCGGTTCGAGCGGCACGAAACACAAATCCAGCTCGCCATCAATCACCATTTGCTCAAGCGTCACAGATATTTCTTCCGTGACTTTCAGGCGGCTGGCCGGGAAGTTATCGGAAAAATACGGAAGCACCACAGGCAGATAATATTTGGAATAAAAGGGCGATATGCCGAAACGGATCGTTTCGCGTTGGCTGCTGGACATACCGGCAAGATGGTGCACCAAATCATCTCGCTGCTTGATGAGCTCTCGCCCTTCACGCACAAGCAGTTCCCCGGCCGCCGTCAGATGGATCGACCGCGTATCCCGCACAAACAGCGGCGTTCCAATTTCTTCCTCTGCCTTCCGAATCGCCTGACTCAGCGCGGGCTGGCTGATATAGAGGCGCTGCGCCGCGCGGGAGAAGCCGCCTTCTTCCAGAATCGCCAGCATATACTCAATGGTTTTGAATGTCATGGACGCCCTCCAATGTTCCATAAGTTGAAGTTATAAGTTTATTGTACATCGGTATTGGACTTTTGGCAACCATTTATGGTTAAATATAAATAGAATAGCGTGGATGATTCAGGCGTTTTGTCTGAAAAAGGGGGAAACGGACATACGCCCGGCGTCACATCCGCCCATTTGGTTCGTTACACAGAAAGAAAGGGGTTTTGTTCCATGAAGCGTTTCACCAAGCGTCTGACCGCCGTGCTGCTCGTTACCATGTTGATCTTAACAGGCACCGTGCAGTGTGCGAGCGCCGCCCAGTATCTGACTCTGGCTGCCGTCGCCTCTTCTTCGGGTCTGTTCCCGTATTGCGTCTCTATCGGCAAGGTCATCAACACCTATTGCCCGGATTTCAATATCACGGTTTCCGAATCCGGCGGCAATTCCGATAACACCAAGCGCCTACGTAACGGCGAAGTGAAAATCGCGAATTCGATGTCCAACACGGACTATGAGAGCTATACCGGCACGGGCACCACGTTCGAGGGAAATCCGTTCGAGGATTTCCGCATCATGTGGTATTACGAGCAGAGCCCGATTCAAATCTGCGTAGCGGCCGACGCCGGCGTGGATTCCATCTATGATCTTGAAGGCAAGTCCTTCAATCCGGGTGGAACGGGCACTGTGGCCTCCCTCGTCATCCATCAGGCATTTGATCTTCTGGGCATCCATCCCAACTACTTCGAAGCCAGTCAGGCCGACGCCGCCGATGCTTACGCCAATCGCCAGATCGTCGGCGCTGTAAAGACCGGCCCCGCCCCCGACAGCTATGTGATGCAGCTCAATTCCAGCCGTCCGGTGAAGATTCTCTCCGTCTCTGACGAGGATCTGGCCAAGATTCTGGAAGCGATTCCCTCCATCAAATTCGCAACCGTCAAGGGCGGCTCTTACGAGGGCATCGACTATGACGCGCAGTGCCTCTCCGCCTATCAGGGCATTCAATGTGATCTGAGCTTCAGTCAGGAAGACGGCTACCGCATGATCAAGGCCATGTGGGAAGACGGCAAAGAGCTCTGGCAGAACGCTTATCCCGTTGGCAAAGATAACGACGTGCTGGCGATGACGCTTCAGGGCGCGGCGACTCCGCTTCAGGCCGGTACCGTCCAGTATCTGGTGGAAAAGGGCTACGATGTGCCTGAAAACCTGATTCCGCCGGAGTATGTTCCCGTTCAGTAAATTTTAATCGTCTTCATACGTCATTTCCCCCTGAAGGGGGCGCTGCTGCTCCTAGCCGCAGCGTCCCCTTTTCTTCTTCCAAAACCAACATTTGAAAGGGTGGTTCCTCCATGCGTAAGTTGAAAGGCGGATGGGCAATCATCGTCAAAGTGCTTTCCTTCGCTTTGATTGCATTCCAACTCTACACAACAGGCCGAGGTCCTTATTCGGACATCATCCAGCGCGGCGTCCATCTTTCCTTCGTCCTGACACTGCTGTTTCTTCTCAAACCTGCCCGAAAGCTGAAAGAAGGCGAAGTACAGGATTTTGTCCCATGGTATGACGTGGTTCTGGCCGGTCTTTCCTGCGCAACCTGTGTCTATCTGGTCTCAATTTCCGGCCGTATCCTTTACGACCCGCTCCAATGGCTCTCTTGGTTTGACAAAGCAGCCTCCGTCATTCTGGTGATTCTGATCTTAGAAGCCAGCCGTCGCTCGGTTGGTTGGACGTTCCCAATTCTGGGCATTGCTTTCCTCATCTACGCCTTCTACGGTGAAATGTTCCCCGGCGTTTGGGGACATCAAAACTTCACCTTCAACATGGTTTTCCAGAACTTTTATCACAGCACGCGCGGCATTTTGGGAACGATGTTGGGGCTTTCCGCCACAATGCTCTCCATGTTCGGCATTTTCGGCGCGATCCTTTCCGGAACCGGCGGAGCAGAAACCTTCATCAAGATGGGTCAGCGCTTCACCGGCCGGTTTACCGGCGGCTCAGGCAAGGTATCCGTCGTCGCTTCTTCCCTGTTTGGCATGATCTCCGGAAGCGCCATCGGCAACGTCGTCGCCACCGGTGTATTTACCATCCCATCCATGAAAAAAGCCGGATATACCAACGAATGGGCGGCCACCGTCGAAGCAGTTTCGTCCACAGGCGGTCAAATCATGCCGCCGATCATGGGCGCAGCCGCGTTTATCATGGCGCAGCTCATCGGCGTAAACTACATTCAGATTGCCAAAGCCGCGATTGTGCCGGCGCTGCTGTACTATCTGAGCACATTCCTTTCCATCCATCTGGTTTCTGTTCGCGACGGAATCAAGGGATCGAATGAGAAACCCACCATCAAGGTCGGCGATTACCTCATCATTCTCGTCCCGCTGGTCATCTTTATCGGCTTCCTGCTCGCGGGCTACACGGTGCTGATCGGCGCTTTCTACGCTACCATCGGCGCGCTGGCGATGTATGTGGTGCGCTTCATCGTTTCCACCAAGGGCGACGTGAAGGCTGTTGCCAAAGATACCGGAAAGGTTTGCTACAACACCGTCATCAACGGCACCAACAGCATTATTGATATGTGCGGCATTCTGGCCGGTTCGCAAATCACGGTTTCCCTGATTAACCTGACGGGTTTCGGCGTGAAGCTTTCCGACGTCATCGTTTCTATCGGCCAAGGCAATATGTTCCTGTGTCTCCTATGTTCCATGCTCGTCTGTATCATTCTGGGCATGGGTCTGCCGACGACTGCCGCCTATGTGCTCGGCGCCGCCGTGCTCGCGCCGCCGCTGATTACCCTCGGCTTGTCCCCGCTGGTTGCGCACCTGTTCGTGATGTATTATGCCTGCCTGTCCGCCATTACGCCGCCCGTCTGCGTCGCCGTATTCATGGCCAGCGGTCTCGCTAAAGCACGCTGGTTCCGCGTCGGCGTTATTAGCTGCATGATTGCGCTCCCGGCCTTTATCATCCCCTTCACGTTCTGCTACAATCCCGCGTTGATTCTGGATGGCGCGCTGGCGGAAATCATCATCGCACTCCTGACGGGAATAATCGGCGTTGTCTTTATTGACATTTCGCTCGTCGGCTATATTCGCAAGCCTGTTCCGCTTCCGCTGCGCGGATTGCTGCTGATCGGCGGCGTGCTGCTGGTTGTGCCAAGCTATCTGTGGAGCGCAATCGGTTTTGTAATCGGTGGTGCCGCGCTGGCTTCTGAATACTTTTTCAAAAAAGCAGCCGCCTGACGGAACGCTGAGAAATGTGAAATCCACACCAGAAAGCAGGTGACCCGATATTAAACGTTCGGCTTTTCCCGAAAAGGGAACATGGTATAAAGGAAACATACACAGCCATACCACCGTTTCCGACGGCATGCTTTCCCCTGAACAACAGGCTGCGGATTATCGTGCTCAAGGCTATGATTTTCTGGCGTTAACCGACCACAACATTATGAAAACCCACGTGCAATTCAACAGCGATGATTTTCTGATGATTCCCGGTTGGGAACGCGATATCCCCTATGGTACAACCAAATGTCTGCACGTGGTCGGCCTGTTTCCGTCCGACACGCCGGACGGTTCAGTCATCACCCGACCACGCGGCAATCCGGATGTGATGAGTCAACAGCAGCTCATTGATCAGATGCGCAGCGAAAATGTGTTTGTTGAAATCGCGCATCCTATCTGGTCACGCATGGAGCCGGAAGAACTACGCGCGCTTCAAGGATTCAACGCCATCGAAATTTTTAACACCGGCACTGAACGTCTTTGTCATGCAGGCCATGCCGAGGTCTATTGGGATATGCTCCTGCGCGAAGGACGGCATGTGACCGGCATTGCCTGCGACGACACCCACGGAAAAACCGCTAAAAGCGATCGTTTTTTCGGCTGGGTGATGGTTCGCGCCGAGGCGCTCACGCGAGAAGCCATTTTACGCGCTCTATGTGCGGGCGATTTTTACGCCTCGCAAGGTCCCGCATTCAGCGAATGCTATGTAGAGGACGACCACCTGCACATCGAATGTACCCCCTGTGAGGAAATCCACATTATCACCTATCCCCCGCGCGGCAAGGCCGTCTATGCACTCGATAAACCGCTCACCGAGCTGGATTACCCCCTTAAAGGCGCCGAAACCTATGTGCGTGTGGAATGTATCGACCACGAAGGTCGTACCGCATGGTCCAATCCGATTTGGATGTAATGTCATCATCTCAAAAAGCCGTCGGGCGCGAACCCGACGGCTTTCACTATTCATGCTGCTTTGAAATTACTTCTGGATCTCGTCCACCCACTGCTGGTAGAGACCTTCGGCGTTGATGGTGTCGATCATTTCCTGAATCTTCGCGGTGAGCGTATCCTCGCCCTTGACGCTGGCGATGTAGTTGCCGCCCTCGAAGTCAAACGCGAAATTCGCAATCTCAAGGTCGTCGTTCTCGGCGAGCACGCTGTCGTAAACGGTCTTCGGCACGGCCAGCGCATCCACGCGGCCATTCTTGACCATGTTCACGCCGTCCGGAATCTTGGTGACCAATTCGAGGTTCGCATCCGGAAGCTGCTCCTCAACCATGATCTGCTGGTTGGTGCCGTTCTGCGCGGCGACATTCTTGCCCGCGAAGGACTCGGCGGAGTTGTAGGAAGCGCCCGTGCCCTTCTTGACGAGCAGACCCTGATCGCCCTCGTTCCAATAGATGCCGGTCAGCTCCATGCGGTTGAGACGCGCCTCGTCATAGGTCAGGCCAGCCACCATCATGTCCACGTCGCCCTGGCCGACAGCCGCGAGACAGGCGTCAAACGCCATCGGCTGAACCTCCAGCTCAACGCCAAGCTGTTCAGCCATCCACTGGCACATGAGGATATCGGTGCCGACGATGTTGCCGTCGTCGTCGATGTACTCATACGGCGGCCAATCCGGGCTGGTCGCAACGGTCAGCTTGCCGGCGGCCTTGATGTCATCCAGACGGTCGGCCAGCGCGAGGGAGCAGGTGAGGATCATCGCCAAGGCAAGAGCGAACGCAAGAATCTTTTTCATAATCGGATTTCCTCCTTTTTCTTATGGCGTTTTCTTCTGCGGGAGCTTCCCGCGAAAACGATGATGTTATTCTACGACGAGTTTATGCATATGTCAAGTGTATATTCTGCATAAAAATACTTTATTTTTCGGTCAGTTTGAAAAAAATCTCGCCGCCCGCCAAGAAATTTCGGTTTACCGGTTGTTTATTTTCATTTATTGTGCTAGAATATGGCCATTGCGTTCGCGCAAGAATATGCAAGTCTGCCTCAAATAGAAAGGTGTGAATATTTATGCCAGAGCTGAGCCGCCGCGTTCAGACGTTTACCGATTCCGTCATCCGCCGCATGACCCGCATCAGCGACGAAGTGGATGCCATCAATCTTTCTCAGGGTTTCCCGGATTTTCCGCCGCCCAAGGCGATCACCGACCGTCTGCGCGAGGTGGCGGACGAGGGCCCGCATCAGTATTCCGTAACCTTCGGCGCGGAGAACTTCCGTGAGGCGCTCGCCCGCAAGCAGGGGCGCGCATATGGCCGCGAAATCAACCCGGATACCGAGATTCTCGTCACCTGCGGCGGCACGGAGGCCATGATGAGCGCCATGATGACCGTCTGCAACCCCGGCGACAAGGTGATCGTGTTCTCCCCCTTCTATGAAAACTACGGCGCGGACGCGATTCTCTCCGGCGCAGACCCGATCTTCGTGCCGCTTGTCCCCCCGACGTTCGACTTTGACCGCAACGTGCTGGAAGACGCATTCCGCCAGCACCCCAAGGCAATCATCGTCTGCAACCCGTCGAACCCGTGCGGCAAGGTCTTCACTAAGGACGAGCTGCTGTTCATCGGCGGCCTGTGCAATCAGTATGACGCATACATGATTACCGACGAGGTATACGAGCACATCGTCTTCGCGCCGTATCATCATGTATACGCAGGTTCTCTGCCGGAGATCGCCGACCGCGTGATCTGCTGCTCCTCCCTTTCCAAGACGTACTCGATCACCGGCTGGCGCCTCGGCTACCTCATCGGGCCGGAAAACGTGATCGAGGGCGCGAAAAAGGTACATGACTTTCTGACCGTCGGCGCGGCGGCTCCGCTTCAGGAGGCGGCGGTCGTCGGCCTGAACTTCCCGCAGAGCTATTACGACGGGCTAACCGAGCTGTATACCCGCAAGCGTCAGGTGTTCCTCGATGGGCTGGATCGCATCGGCCTCAAGCACACCGTGCCGCAGGGCAGCTATTTCGTGATGGTCGATATCAGCGATTTCCAGAAGCCGGGCATGCGCTTCCACGGCAAGAGCGACATGGAGTTCTGCGAATGGATGATCCGCACCATCGGCGTGGCGGCCGTTCCGGGCTCCAGCTTCTTCCGCGAGCCGGTCAACCACCTGATCCGCCTGCACTTCGCCCGCAGCGAGGAAACCCTGAACGAGGCGCTGGAGCGCCTGGCAAAACTGCCGAAGCTGGTGTAATATGTATCTCACGGACGTCGTCACCCTGCCGCGCTTCTGTTTCGGCCGCGGCGTATACAAGCGTTTTCCCGAGCTTTGCGGGAATCTCGGCGCGCGTTTCGCCCTCGTCGGCGGCCGCACCGCGATGGAAAAGGGGCTACCCGCGCTCAAGGCGGGGCTTGAATCCAGCGCCATGCAGATGCTCTGCGCGCTCCCCTTCGGCGGCGCGTGCACGCAGGCCGCCATGGACAGGCTCAGCGCCGAAATCGCGCCGATGCAGCCGGATTTTCTGGTCGGCATGGGCGGCGGCAAGGCCATTGATACCGCGAAGGGCGTCGCGCATCAGCTTGGGATTCCGCTGGTCAGCCTGCCCACGCTGGTTTCCAACTGCGCGCCGATCACCGCGCTCTCCGTCGTCTACCGCGAGGACGGGCCGTTTGACCGCTTTCTCTTTTACGATGCGCCGCCCGCGCTCACGCTGGTCGATCTGACCCTCGCGGCCAACGCCCCGGCGCGGTTCTTCCGCGCGGGGCTGGGCGACACGCTGGCCAAATACCTCGAATCGACGTTCAGCGCCCGCGGCGACGAGCTGGGCGGGGCGCTGGATCACATGTCGGCCATCGGCGTGAGCCTGTCGAGCACCTGCTACGACCCGATCATCCGGTTCGGTCGTCAGGCGCTCAGCGAGGTGGAGCGACACGAGGCCAGCCCGGCCATGGAAATGTGCGCCCGGAGCGTCATCCTCTCGGCGGGGCTTGTCTCGCTGATGGCGGACGACAACTACAACTGCGCGCTGGCGCACGCGGTCTGCTACGGCCTTCAGCACTTCGAGCACGTCGAGCGGGAATATCTGCACGGCGATCTGGTGGCCTACGGCGCGCTGGTTCAGCTCGCGGTGGACGGTCAGCTCGACAAGGCGCGCGAGCTTCGCGCCTTCCTCGTTTCGCTGGGCACGCCGGTGACGCTCGCCCAAATGCGCGTGCCGCTGGAAAAGACCGCGCTGCACGACGCGCTGATTGAGGCCACCACCGGGCCGGATATGGCGCATATCCCCTACCCCGTCACGCAGGACATGGTGTTTGACGCCATGCGGCGCGTCGAAACGCTCTGATCCGTTTTCACATCGTTCATCCATCGTTACCATAAGAAGGAGGGATTCCCTTGCTGGCTCAGAACATCATGAAGCTGCTGCAAAAATACGGCGTCAACTTTCTGAACGGCCTTGGCACGACACTGCTGCTGGCGCTGATCTCCGTATCCATCGGCTGCGTCATCGGCGCGCTGGTCGCCATCCTGCGTCTTGGCAAATCGAAAGTGCTTCGCGCCGTCGCGACGGTCTACACCGAGGTCATCCGCGACACGCCGCTGCTGCTCCAGCTCTATTTCTTCTATTTCCTGCTGCCGGATATTCTCCCGGCGCTCAAGCTCTCCAAATTCGCCTGCATCACCATCGCGCTGGTCATCAACTCCGGCGCGTATATGTCCGAGGTCTTCCGTTCGGGCATCCAATCCATCGACCGCGGCCAGACCGAGGCGGCGCGTTCGCTGGGTCTCTCCGCCCGCCAGACCATGATGCGCATCATCCTGCCGCAGGCGTTCAAAAACGTGCTTCCGGCCATGTGCAACGAGTTCGTCGCGGTGACGAAGGAAACGTCGCTGGCCTCGACCTTCTACGTCGGCGACCTGATGACCCAGTATCAGACGATCTCCGGCAAGACCTATCTGGTCATCGAGCCGCTGGTCATCATCGGCGTCATCTATTTCGTCGTGACCTTCTCCATGAGCAAGCTGATTACCGTCCTTGAAAGGAGGCTGAAGAACGATGATTGATTCGTTTGAAAACGCGCCCGAGCTGATCCGCGTGGAGGATCTGCACAAGAGCTTCGGCGGCCTCAACGTCTTAAACGGCATTACCGAAACCATCCACAAGGGCGAGGTCGTCTCCCTGATCGGCCCGTCCGGCTCCGGCAAATCGACCTTCCTGCGCTGCCTCAACCGGCTCGAGGAGCCGACCAGCGGCCACATCTGGTTTGACGGCGTGGATATCGCGGATAAGAGCGTCAACATCGACAAGCACCGCCAGAAGATGGGCATGGTCTTCCAGCATTTCAACATCTTCCCGCATATGTCCGTCATCGACAACATCACCCTCGCGCCCGTCCTGCTCGGCAAAATGAGCAAGGACGAGGCCGTGGTCAAGGCGGAATCGCTGCTGGCGCGCGTCGGCCTCTCCGATAAGCGCGACAACAAGCCCTCCCGCCTCTCCGGCGGCCAGAAGCAGCGCCTTGCCATCGTGCGCGCGCTGGCGATGGAGCCGGAGGTCATGCTCTTTGACGAGCCGACCAGCGCCCTCGACCCGGAGATGGTCGGCGAGGTGCTCGAGGTCATCAAGTCGCTGGCGAAGAACAACATGACCTGCGTGATCGTCACCCACGAGATGGGCTTTGCGCGCGAGGTCTGCAACCGCGTGCTGTTCATGGATGAGGGCGTCATCATGGAGCAGGGCGACCCGCATCAGGTGTTCGACCACCCGCAGAACCCGCGCACGCAGGATTTCCTGAGCAAGGTTCTGTAATGTTCCTTTCGTACATCACAACCGAATCCGACGGCGCGCTGACCCTCGATCAGCTTCTGCGCGGGCCGCTCTCGCTTTCCGCCAGGGAGGCGCGGGAGGCCAAGCGGCTGGGCTTGACGGTGGATGGCGCGCCGTTTTTCGCCAACCAGCGCGTCGGCGCGGGCAGAACGATCCACGTCCCGCTGGCGGAATACGACAGGCCGGGGGATTTCTCCGCGTCCGGCGACGTCGCCGTTCTCTACGAGGACGACGCGCTGCTGGCCGTGCGCAAACCCGCGCCCCTGCAGGTTCACCCCTCTCCCTCCGCCCCGCGCGGCGCGGACACGCTCGAGGGGCGCGTACAAAGCTATCTGCACAGCGGCGCGCACCCCGTTCACCGGCTCGACGCGGAGACAACGGGCATCGTGCTTTTCGCCAAGCTGCCCTACGCGCAGGCGCACATTCAGCGGCAGATGCAGACAGACGCTTTCCGCAAGGAATATCTCGCGTGGGTCTGCGGCGTTCCCGCCGCCCCGGAGGGCGTGATCGACGCGCCGATCGACCGCATCGCCCCCGACAGCTTCACCCGCGCGGTTCTGCCCGGCGGCCAGCGCGCCGTGACGCGCTACCGGGTCGAGCATATTTGCGGCGACGTGTCGCTCGTCCGCTTTTTCCCCGTCACCGGGCGGACGCATCAGCTCCGCGTTCATGCGGCGCATATCGGCCACCCGATGCTCGGCGACACGCGCTACTGCACGGCGGAATCTGCCCGGCTGGCCGCAAAATACCGCGCGCCGTATCATCAGCTCAGCGCGGTCAGGCTTTCGCTGACCCATCCCGTCACGGGCAGGCCGCTTATCATCGCCTGCCCGCCCGATTTCAGCGCCGATATCGCGCCGCTGTGAATATCTTCCACCTTCCTTGCGCCGCAGGCTCGCCCGCGGCGTTTTTTCTTGTCTGCGCTCGCTTTTTTGCTTTTCCCCACCGGCCTTTTCCAGAACTTGGAAACGATGATGCGGCAATAAAAGAACAGCCTCCTTCGTCAGATATGCAGAAGACGATCAAGAGCGGCCGCTTGGGCGCCTTCGCAATGACAAAGGAGGAATTCCTATATGTTTACCGGCAAGAAAAAAGCGGCTTGCGCCGCGATGCTGAGCATGGCCATGGTCGCCCCGCTGGCGGCCTTCGCCGAAAACGAAACCCGCGTCATCACCTGCGGCACGCTGAACCTGCGCGCCGAGGAGAGCGCATCTTCCAAAATTCTGGGCAAATACGGCTGGGGCTCCGAGGTGCTCGTCAAGGGCGTCAACGGCGACTGGGCGAGCGTGGACGTCGGCGGCCAGAGCGGCTACATGTATGCCAAGTATCTGGGGCGCGAGGGCGCGACCAACTCCACCGCGTATGTCAAGACGAACAGCCGCGGCCTGAACCTGCGCGCCGAGCCGAACGGCAACATCCTCGGCTCTTATCCGCGCGGCACGAAGGTGACCGTGCTCGCCACCACCGGCGAATGGAGCAAGGTCAGCGTGGATGGCAGAACCGGCTATATGCAGAGCCGCTGGCTCTCCGGCAAGGCCGTCAGCGGCGGTTCCTCCGCCGTCTCTCCGGCTGTCGGCACGGCCGTGGTCAACAACCCGCGCGACACGCAGGTGCTCTTCCTGCGCCGCGAGGCCAACGTGAGCAGCGAATCGCTGGGCTACTATCGCAACGGCAAGACCGTGACGCTGCTGGCGCGTCAGGGCGACTGGTACAAGGTCAGCGTGGACGGCAAGACCGGCTACATGATGGCCAAGTACCTGAAGGTCACGGCCGACATGCACAACGGCACGGCGCGCGTGTTCAACGCCAACGGCGGCAGCTACGTCAATTTCCGCAGCCGCGCGAGCCTCTCCGCGAACGTGATCGGCACGGTTCCGGTCGGCACGACGGTCAAGGTGCTGGAAAAGACGACCGATTGGACGAAGGTTGAGGTAAACGGCAAGACCGGCTACATCTCCACCTGGTTCCTCAAATTCTGATTCCCGCTCTCCTCCCTCAAAAAGCGCTTGCTCCATCGGGCAGGCGCTTTTTTCGTCTCATCGACGGATTTCCGCCACAGGCGGCAGCAAATTCAGTATTTCTCGGCGAAGGATGCGTGATAAAGCGTATAAACTTCCCCGCTTTGCTCAAGCTAAGGCAAAAGCGCATCGGGAGGCATTCAATGAGCAAAACGGAAATCGTCAGCGTCATCGGGCGGCAGGTGCTCGATTCGCGCGGAAACCCGACCGTCGAAGCGGAGGTGCAGCTATCCGGCGGCGTGACCTGCACGGCCATCTCGCCCAGCGGCGCATCCACCGGCAAATACGAGGCGCTGGAACTGCGCGACGGCGATATGCAGCTTTACGGCGGCAAAAGCGTGCTGCAAGCCTGCAAAAACATCTCCGGCGCCATCCACAATGCCCTGCGCGGCATGGACGCGGACAACCTGTTCGCCGTCGATCAGGCGCTGATCGCGCTGGACGGAACGAAAAACAAGGCCGTTCTCGGCGCGAACGCGACGCTGGCCGTGTCGATGGCCTGCGCCAAGGCGGCGGCCTGCGCGCAGGGCGTGGCGCTGTTCCGCTTCCTGGGCGGCGCGCAGGCGCACCTGACGCCCATGCCGATGATGAACATTCTCAACGGCGGCGCGCACGCGGGAAACGGGCTGGACGTGCAGGAATTTATGATCGTGCCCGTCGGCGCGAAAGATTTTCGTTCGGCGCTGCGGATGGGCGCGGAAACCTATCACGCGCTGGCGGCGCTGCTCAAAAAGAAGGGGCTTTCCACGGGCGTGGGCGACGAGGGCGGCTTTGCGCCGGAGATTGCCGAGGAAAAACAGGCGCTCGACCTGATTTTGGAGGCCGTCTCCCGCGCGGGCTATGCGCCGGGCACGGATATCGTCCTCGCGCTGGACGCGGCGGCCAGCGAATGGGCGCAGAAGGGGCGCTATGTGCTGCCCAAATCCGGCCGCAGCTTCACCGCGCACGAGCTGACCGAGCATTGGCGCGGCCTGTGCGACCAATACCCCATCCGCTCCATCGAAGACCCGCTGGGCGAGGAGGATTGGCCCGCGTGGCAGGCGCTGACGCGGGAATTGGGCAGCCGCTGCCAGCTCGTCGGCGACGATCTCTTCGTGACCAACGAGGAACGTTTGCAGCGCGGCATTCTGATGGGCTGCGCGAACGCGATTCTGCTCAAACCGAACCAGATCGGCACGCTGACGGAGACCATGCAGGCGCTTTCGCTGGCGCACAGGAGCGGCTACCGCACCATCATCTCCCACCGTTCGGGCGAAACGGAGGACACGACCATCGCCGACCTCGCCGTGGCGCTCGGCGCGGGGCAAATCAAAACGGGCGCGCCCTGCCGAAGCGAGCGGGTCTGCAAATACAACCGCCTGCTCCGCATCGAGGACGCGCTCGGCAGCGCAGCCATGCTGGATGCGCTGCGCCTATGATTTATCTGATTTTAGGCGGCGTCAGCGCGTTTTTCGGCCTGCTCTCCGGCGTCGGGGCGACGACGCTGCTCCGCCCCCTGCTGGATGCGGTTTCGCCGCTCGCGCCCGCCTCCGTCGCGGCGCTGTGTACGATGGCGACGCTCTGCGCGGCGCTGGTCGCGGCGTTTTTCGCGCTGAATCACGCGCTTCCGCTGCACCCGGACGAGCTGCTGCTGCTGGCGGTCGGCGCGGTGTTGGGCGGCGTGCTGGGCGATTTGGCGAGCGCGCGCTTTTTCGCCATGATGACGCGCGAATCCGCCATGCTGCTGCAAAACGCGCTGCTGTTCACGCTGATTGCGCTGCCGTCGCTCTATTTCGGCCCGCTGAGCCGCACGGTCGCGCCGATGCGCCTGTCGCGGCTGCTGAGCTTCGCGGTCGCGCTGCTTGTCGGGCTGCTCGGCTCGTTCCTCGCCTTCGGCGCGGAGCCGCTGACGCTGACGCTCTATTTTCTCCTGTTCGGCGCGGACGGGGACGAAGGCGCGTTCGCGGCGCTGACAGTTTCGCTCTTCGCCATGGTCGGCAAGCTGCTCGTGCTGCTGATCCGCCAGCGGCTGGTTCTGCCGGATGCGGACGTGATGCTCTGGCTGCTTCCGGGCGCGGTAATCGGGGCGCTGCTGGCGCTTTGGCCGGCCGTGCGGCGCGGGCGAAGCAGCCTGCGCGCGCTCCTTTTGCGCCTGAGCCTGTTTACGTCGCTGCTGAATATCGCCGCGGCGGCGCTGCATTAAAAGGCGCGCGCCCTCACAGCGCCAGCGCCTGCGCCAGCTCCGCCAGCTCCTCGCGGTTCTTCGCGTTCATCGCCGAGCGGATCGTCACCTGCTGCTCGAGCGTCTGCATGTTCTTCATCGTGTCGAGCACGGCGCGCATGTGCTTGGCGGCCATCGGCGCCCATGTGCCGTTTTCCACCAGCGCCACCTTGCGCCCCTGCATGCCCTTGAGCTTGAGCGAGGACAGGAACGCCTCCATCGCCGGGGCATACGCGCCGTCATACGTCGTCGCGCACAGCGCCATGCGGTCATATTTGAACGTGGCGGAGACGGCGTAGCTCTTGTGTACGCGGTTCAGGTCGATCACCTCGACCGTCTCGCCCTGCGCGTGGAGCTTTTCGGCCAGCAGTTTGGCCGCTTCGGCCGTGTGGCCGTGGAAGCTCGCATACGCCACCAGCACGCCGCTCTGCTCCGGCTTCCACGCCGCCCAGAGGCCGTAAAGCGTCAGCGCGCGATCGAGCGCCTCGCCGCTGAGCTGCGGGCCGTGCAGCGGGCAGATCGTCCGGATATCCAGCGCAGCGGCCTTTTTCAGCAGCCCCTGCACCTGCACGCCGTATTTGCCGACGATGTTGCCGTAATAGCGCCGCGCCTCGCCCGCCCATGCGTCGGTATCGGTCAGCGAGCCGAAATTGCCGAATCCGTCCGCGGAAAAGAGCACCTTCTGGCTGTCCTCATAGACGGCCATGACCTCCGGCCAATGCACCATCGGCGCAAGCACGAAATGCAGCGTATGGCTGCCGAGCGCCAGCGCGCCGCCGTCCGCCACCGTGACGCGCTCCTGCGCGAGCGGTTCGTCGCCGCTGAACTGATCCAGAATCGCAAACGTTCTGGCGTTGGCGACCAGCTTCAACTGCGGCTGACGCGCGCAGAGCGCCGCAATCGACCCGGCGTGATCCGGCTCCATGTGCGAAATCACCAGATAATCCAGCTTGCGCCCGGCCAGAACCTCGTCGAGCCCGGCCAGCCATTCCTCCTGCTTGCGCGCATCCACCGTATCGAGCAGGCAGAGCTGGTCACCCTCGATCAGGTAGGTGTTATAGCTCACGCCCTGCGGCACGGGATACTGCCCCTCGAACAAATCAATATCGTTATCCATCACGCTCAGGCGAAGGATACCCGGCGCCATTTTATCCATAAACATTGTATAAATCATCCTTTCTGCGTTGGGTTGGTTTTTTGTGATATGTCTATATACGCTATATGGAGGTAAAATCCTGCTTTTTATCCGTTAATTTCTCTTTATAAACGCGCATTAACAATGGTCTGATGTTCTTTACAGCTTCTTGACAATGTGCTCCCTTGACGTTTTTAACGCCGCGCGGGATAATATATTCATCAGATTTGTTGCATAAAGGAGATTGATCTCATGTTTGCCACTTGGATTCTCTGTTTGTTTTTGCTGATGATCGCGCCGTATCTGACCGTGGAGGCCGGCCTGCTCCGCCGCAAAAAGTGCGCGGCGCTCGGCGCCGGGCGCGGCTACCGCACCCAGCTTTCCATGGCCTCGCAGGATGCGTGGGATTACGCCCAGCAGCTTTGCAGCAAGCGCTACATTCTTGGCGGCATCGTGATGGGAATTGCCGCGCTGCTGCTCATCAAGGCCGCGCCGGTCGAGTCGGTCGTCAGCCTGTATGTGTTCACCGTCGTCATCGGCCTATTTGAGGTGGTTGCGGTCATCCTGCTCATCGCGTCGGTGGAGACCAGCCTACGCAAGCGTTATGCGCCGAAGACCGCCGCCTGATCTGCCCTTTTCTTCATTCCTTTCTCCATAGCAAAAGCCCGGACGGTTTGAATCGTCCGGGCTTTTGCGCGGTTTGCCTTTTCTGCAACGTTGTAGGGGCGCGCATGGCGCGCCCGCTATCGGAATTTGTGCGAAATTCCAGATTTGCTCATTTCCTGTCTTGATGAAAGGCGTTCTTCTCCCCCTCCGGGGGAGAAGAACCATTCATCCCAGTTGAACGAAAGCCCGGACGGTTTGGATCGTCCGGGCTTTTGCATTTATACTAATTCGCAGTTAAAATGCTTAACAGAGCGCATCAGATTTTTTGTTCTGACGAAGCCAAGTGAAGTGAGGCGTACTGGAGGTACGTTGAACGGAACGAGGCAAAGTCAGAGCGAAAAAGATGGTGCGCGGATTAAGCCATTTTAACAAGAATTAGTATTATACCCTGCCCTCCAGCATAAAGGCTCGAAGCGCAGATTCCATTTCGCCGATATCCGTAATCGCGTTGACCCTGACGCGAAGCCGCGCTGCGTCGCGCATCCCGCGCACATAGCAGACAATGTGCCGCCGCATCTCGCGCACGGCGACCGCCTCGCCCTTGAGCTGCGCCAGCGCGTGCAAATGCCGCCTGAGCACGTCAAACTTCTCCTCGTTCGTCGGCTCGACAGCAGCCTTCCCGGCCATCACATCGGCAATCTGCCGAAAAATCCACGGGTTGCCCTGCGCCGCGCGGCCGACCGCCACGCCGTCGCAGCCCGTCTCCTCGCGCATCCGCAGCGCGTCCTGCCAGCAGGTCACGTCGCCGTTGCCGACCACGGGGATGGACACGCGCCGCTTGAGCTTCCCGATGGCGCTCCAATCGGCGCGGCCTTCGTAAAACTGGCTTCTCGTGCGCGCGTGCAGCGTAATCATCTGCGCGCCGCTCTCCTGCGCCAACTGCCCCAGCAGCAGATAGGTTTCGCTCCCCGCTTCAAACCCCAGCCGCATCTTGACCGTCACCGGCACATGTGAAGCCTTCGCGACCGCCGCAACGATTTCCGCCGCGCACACCGGCTCCTTCATCAGCGCGCTGCCCTCGCCGTTGCCGACGATTTTGGGCACGGGGCAGCCCATGTTGATATCCAGCAGCGCATAGCGCCCGCCGCGCGTCAATTCCTCCGCCGCGCGCGCCATGATTTCCGGCTCGTGGCCGAAAAGCTGCAAGGCCGCCGCGCCGCGTTCGCGCTCGTCCACGCTCAGCAGCTCGCGCGTCGCGCGGTTATCCTTCGGCGCAAGCAGATAGCCCTTCGCGCTGACCATTTCGCTGACCGCCATCGGGCAGCCCATTTCATGGCAGAGCACGCGGAAGGGCATATCCGTCACACCCGCCATCGGGGCGAGCATCGCGCCCCTGTTAAGAAAATCAAAGTTCATGTTACTCCGCAATCGACTGTAGGTTGGAAATCAGCCACCGCCCCGCCGTGCGCACCAGCGTCACGCGGTAGCGCGTCGTCGTCCACGCGGGCGGGGAAAGCCGCTCCTCGCCGCCCTCGGCCAGCGCCGCCTCCCGCTTGGCGGAGCGAATCGTGCCGTCAATGGCCGGTATGCTTTCGACCACCTCGGCGCGCGCCACGTTCTCCCACGGCCACGACCAGACGGAAACCATCTTCACCCGATGGTCGTACCCGCGAATCTCATAATCCCGATAGGGCGACGTGTCGCTCGTGCCCACCTGCAAAACCGGGTCCTGCGCGATGAATTCCGGCCTGAAATAGCTGGTCAGCTTGCCCGCGTCCTCGCCCATGAGCACGACGCTCGCGCGCGCGTCCAAGCCGTCGTCGATCAGCACCCAGATGTTCGCCGTATTCATCGCCAGATAAAACGAGATAATCAGCAGCGCGCATGCCACCGTGACCATGAGCATCCGCGAGGCAATGAAATCCAGCATCCGTTTGAGAATCCGCATGGCGGCGCCTCCCTGTTTATCCGTCCGATTCAAATTTAGAAAATCGCGTCCACAAACGCATTCGCGTCAAACGCCTGCAAATCCTCGATGCCCTCGCCCACGCCGATGTAGAGCACCGGAAGCTTCAGCTCATCCATGATCGCAACGGCGATGCCGCCCTTGGCCGTGCCGTCCAGCTTGGTCAGCACGATGCCGGAGACGTCCGCCACCTCGGAAAACTCGCGCGCCTGCTGCAAGCCGTTCTGGCCGGTCGTCGCGTCGATCACCAGCAGCGTGCGCACCTCGGCCGCCTCGTATTCGCGGGTGATGACGCGGGAGATCTTGCGCAGCTCCTCCATCAGGTTCTTCTTGTTGTGCAGGCGGCCGGCCGTATCGACGATCAGCAGGTCGGCCTCGCTGGCCTTCGCCTTCTGAACGCCGTCGAACACCACCGCCGCCGGGTCGGCGCCCTCCGCGTGGCGCACAATCGGCACCTGCGCGCGATCCGCCCAGATTTGGAGCTGATCGCCCGCCGCCGCGCGGAACGTATCCGCCGCCGCCAGCACGACGCTGTGGCGCGCATCCTTGAAGCGCATCGCCAGCTTGCCGATGGTCGTCGTCTTGCCCACGCCGTTCACACCGACGACCAGCATCACCATCGGCCATTTGAGCGGCTTGCGCGGCATGCCCATGATCTCCTTGAGGATATCCTTGAGGATTTCGCGCGCCTTCTTCGCGTCGGTGATCCGCTCGCGCGCCACGCGCGTTTTGAGCTCCTGAATCACCTTGTCGCTGGTGCGCACGCCCATGTCGCTCATAATCAGGATATCCACCAGATCCTCGTAGAAATCCTCGTCAATCGTTTCCGTCGCCTCGATCAGCTCGTCCACGCGGCCGGCCACGTTCCCGCGCGTCTTGGAGAGACCCTGCCACAGGCGGCTGAAAAGCCCCTGCTTCTTTTCATCCTGCGCGGCCTGCTTCGCGCCGTCCGCCGGGGGCTGCGCGTTTTCCGCCCCGCTCGTCTCCTCGGCCTGCGCCTCAAGCCGGGTTTCTTCCGCCTGAGCGGGCTGCTGCTCTTTCTCTTTCTTTTTGCCAAATCCGAAGAATCCCATGTTTCAAGACCCTTTCTTTGTCGTCCTTTTGAGGCGCTTTTTATTCCATCGCCTCTGCGCTCACGTCCTTCAGCTCGACGCTGAGCATCTTGGAAACGCCCTTCTCTTCCATCGCCACGCCGTAAAGGCCGTCGCAGCGCTCCATCGTGCCCTTTCTGTGGGTGACGACGACGAACTGCGTGTCCTTTGAAAAATCGCGCAGATAATCCGCGAAGGTGGAGATGTTGCCGTCGTCCAGCGCCGCCTCGATCTCGTCGAGGAAGCAGAACGGCGTCGGCTTGAGCCGCAGCATCGCGAACAGAATCGCAATCGCCGTCAGCGCGCGCTCGCCGCCGGAGAGCAGCGAAAGCATTTGCAGCTTCTTTCCCGGCGGCTGGGCGACGATCTCAATGCCACAGCCGAGCACGTCCTTTTCATCCATCAGCCGCAGTTCGGCCTTGCCGCCGCCGAAGAGCTTGACGAAGGTTTCGCTCAGGTATTGCTGAAGCAGCCGGAAGTTTTCCAAAAACTGCTTTTCCATCTGCCTTTGCAGCGATTCGATGATGCCCAGCAGGTCGTCCTGCGCCTTCACCAGATCATCGCGCTGACCGGCCAGATCGTCGTAGCGCTCGCGGCAGGCGCGGTAATCCTCCATCGCCGTGACGTTGACCGGCCCCATGGCGCGAATCTCCCGGCGGATGTCGCCCGCGCGCTTGTCGCTCCCCGCCATGTCAAACGGCTCGACGAGGTATTCCTTCGCGCCCGCGTAAGTCAGCTCGTAATCGTCCCATATCCGCTGCTGCATCTGCTCCAGCTCGCTCTGGGTGCGCCCGAGCACCAGCTCGGCCTTGTGGCACTTGTCCATATCCATGGCCAGCGTCTCGCGCAGGCTGTCGATTTCCTGCGTCAACCGGCGGATCGTCTCCTGCTCCTCGTTGCGCGCGTTCTGCCGCGCCGCCAAATTCTGCTGAGCCGCCTCAAGCCGTCCGGCGCAGGTCTGCTGCTCGGCGGCGTCGCGCGCGAGCTGCTGCATGCTCTGCTGATGGCGCAGAGTCAGCGCCTCGCGGTTTTCGTGCGCCTCGCCGATCTGAACGCCGACGGCGCTCTGCTCCCGGCGCATGCGCGCACCGTCCTGATTGAGCGCGTTCGCGTCGCGTTCGCAGGCCGCCAGCGTCACGCGCAGGTTCTGCGCCGCCTCGCGCAGGGCGTCCAGCGCCTCGCGCTTTTCATACAGCGCGTCGCTGAGCGCGGCCGTCTGCCTGTTCATTTCCTCGTTGGTCTTCTGTTCACCCGCCTGCGTATCGCGCGCGCCCGCCAGCTGGCTGTCGATCTGCGCGAGATTCTGCGCGATCTGCGTCCGCAACAGCGCGCACCGATCCTGCTGGGCGCGGTGCTCCTCGCGCTGCGCGGTCAACGTGCGAACGCGCTCCTGCGCGACGGAAACGTCGATCTGCGCCTGGCGAATCGCCTCAAACGCCTGCGCGCGGCGCTGCTTGATCTCCTGACGGATGGCCTCGCCCCGCTCGATGCGGCGGCCGTAATCGGCGATCTTTTCCTCCAGCTCGGCCAGCAGCTTCTCGTGCTCCTTGATCTCGCGTTCGCGGGAGAGCAGGCTGGTCATGCGGGAAGCGCTCGAACCGCCCGTCATCGAGCCGCCAGAGTGCATGACGTCGCCCTCCAGCGTCACCAGCCGGAACGCATGCCGCCCCCGGCGCATGATTTCAATGCCCGCGTCGAGGTTTTCCGCGATGACGGTTCGGCCGAGCAGGTTTTCCACGATGCCGCGGTATTGCTCGTCAAACCCGATCAGCTCGCTGGCCACGCCCACGCAGCCCGGCATGGTCAGCACCTGCCGCTCCTGCGGGCTGAGCGTCCGGCCGCTGATGGTCGTCATCGGCAGGAAGGTCGCGCGCCCCAGCTTGTTCTGGCGCAGATACGCGATCATGTCTCTGGCGATGTATTCGTCCGTCGTGACGACGTTTTGCAGCGCGCCGCCCAGCACGGCCTCCGTCGCGCGCTCAAGCCGCTTGGGCACGCGCATCAGCGTCGCCACCACGCCGCGAACGCCCGCGTTCCCGCGCGCGTGCAGCAGAACCTGCTTGACCGCCTGCTGATAGCCCGCGTAGTCGCGCTCCATTTCGCGCAGCACGCGCAGCCGGCTGGACGCGGCCTGCTTCTGGCCGTTCGCGTCGCCGAGCGCCTGCTGGACGACGGCGATCTTCTGCGCCGTCTCCTGCGATTCCTGTTCGATCTTCTGTTCGGCTTCAACCTTTTCGGCCTCGCCGCGCTTGGCCTGCTCCAGCTCCTGCGCCGCCTGCGCGAGCTGCTCGTCCATGCGTTCAGCCGCCTGTTCGAGCTCTTCCTTCTGCGCGTCGGCTTCCTCGCCTCGGCGCTCCAGCTCTTTGCGCATGGTGGAGAGCCGCGCCTCGCTGGTGCGCACGTCGCTCAGGCGGTTCATCGCGTCGATGATGGCGCTCTTGTGCGCCTCCAGCTTTTCCTCCGCCTGCCGCGCTTCCTCCTGCGCGTTTTGCAGGGCCTCTTCCTTCTGGCCAAGTTCGCGCGTCAGGCCGATGATCTTCGTGCGGTTGGCGAGCGCGTCCCGCTCGTTTTTCGCAATTTCCTCGTCGAGCGCGGCGCTCCGGGCGCGCTTCACGTCCTCTTCCTGACCGAGGGCGAGCACGTCCTTTTCCATGCGGTTGATTTCCGCGCGCAGAACGCCCAATTCGCCCTCGCGCGCCTCCGTCTCGCGGGTCAGCTCCAGCACCGCGTCGTGGGCGGCGGTCACCTCGTTTTCGAGCTTCTGCGCGCCCTCGTTGGCCTTTTCGCGCTGCTCGCTCAGCGCGTCGGCGCGCTTTTCCTCGCTGGCGATGGCCTCCTTCAGGCCGGTCAGAAGCTGCTCAGCCTCGGCGATTCGTTCCTTCGCCCTGTCGCTGCGCAGAACGAACGCGGAACATTCCAAAACGCGCAGCTCGTCGCGCAGATTCAGGTAGCGCCGCGCGGTTTCGCTGGCCTTTTCCAGCGGCTCAAGCTGGCTTTCCAGCTCGGCGATGATATCCTCCACGCGGGAGAGGTTGTCGCGCATGTTGGAAAGGCGCTTTTCGCTCTCCTCCTTGCGCGTGCGGTATTTGACAATGCCCGCCGCCTCTTCAAAGACGCCGCGCCTGTCCTCGCTCTTTTGGGAGAGGATTTCGTCGATTCGGCCCTGCCCGATGATCGAATAGCCCTCCTTGCCCACGCCCGTATCGCGGAAAAGCTCGACGATATCCTTGAGCCTGCACGCGGATTTGTTGATGTAGTATTCGCCCTCGCCGCTGCGATACACGCGCCGGGTAATCATCACCTCGGTGTAATCCACGCTCAGCGCGTGATCCTCGTTTTCAAAGACGAGGGAAACCTCGCAATAGCCCATGCGCTTGCGCTTCTGCGTGCCGTTGAAGATGACGTCCTCCATCTTGCCGCCGCGCAGCGCCTTGGCGCTCTGCTCGCCGAGCACCCAGCGCACCGCGTCGGATAAGTTGGATTTGCCGCTGCCGTTCGGGCCGACAATGCCGGTGATGCCCTCGTCAAAGACCACGACCGTGCGATCCGCAAACGACTTAAAGCCGTATATTTCCAGTCTCTTTAGCCGCACCTGTGCGACTCCTTTCCGTTGACCCGCATGCGGGCGTCATTGTGCCTTGTTCAGCTTTTGCAGCGCCATCTGCGCGGCGGCTTCCTCGGCGCGCTGCTTGCGCGCGCCCACGCCCGTGCCCAGCTCGCTGCCGTCCGCGCGGAGCACCCTGGCGGTGAACACGCGAGCATGCGGCGGGCCGTCCTGCCCGATGATCTCGTAGGTCGGGGTTTCCTCGCCGAGCGCCTGCAAATACTCCTGCAAGGCGCTCTTGGCGTCGCGGTCGTTCTTTTCGCTGGTTTCATAGCCGTCCATCGCCAGATCGACCAGCCTGGCGGCCTCCTCCATGCCCGCGTCCAGATAGACGGCGGCGATCACCGCCTCCATCGTATCGGCGAGGATGGACGGGTTTTCGCGCCCGCCGACGACCTCCTCGCCCCGGTCGAGCTTGAGGTAGCTGCCCAGCCCCAGCCGCGTCGCGGCTCTGGCCAGATTCGCCTCGCAGACCAGCGCGGCGCGCTTGCGGGTCAACTGCCCCTCGCGCAGCTTGGGGTATTTGTGATACAGCACGCGGCTGACGCAGATTTCCAGCACCGCGTCGCCCAAAAACTCAAGGCGCTGATTATCCTGACACTTATGCTGAAGCGCATAGGACGGATGGGTCATCGCCAGATCGAGCAGGGCGATATCGGCAAAGGAATGGCCGATCGTCCGCTCCAGCGTTTGATAATTCATATTTTCCTCGCTTATGCGTCGCCCCGTCCATTTCGCTTCGCGCGAAAGGCCGCGCGAAATGAAATACACGGGAAGGGCGCGCCGCGCAGGCGGCGCGTCCGCTTCCTATTGTTGCTTTTCTTCGGATTGCTGCTTATCCTCGGTTTACTGCTTGTCTTCGATGTACTTGACCAAATCGGCGACGGTCTTGACCTTTTCAATCGCGTCGTCCTCAATTTCGATGTCAAACTCGTTTTCGATATCCATCACGAGCATCATCACGGTCGCGCTGTCCGCCTTGAGATCTTCCTTGAGGCGGGTTTCCGGCTTCACTTCGTCTTCGCTCACGCCGAGCTGATCGGCGATCATGGTTTTAAGCTGATCGTATACCATACGTTTTCCTCCTTGTTCTTTCACCATTGTTCTTTTTCAATTTTCCGTTTATTCCAAACCCGTTTCGGGTTTCAGACCGATTACGCCTGTTCCTCCCCGACGGAGAGCTTGGCCACCTCGTCGCGGATGACGTCCACCACGCCGCCGTCCACCATGCTCTTGGCCTGACGGATCGCGCAGAAGATCGCGCGCGCGTTGGAGTTGCCGTGCGCTTTGATGACCGCGCCCTCCACGCCCAGCAGCGGCGCGCCGCCGATTTCGGTGGAATCAAAGCTGCGCTTGATCCCGCGGAACGTGTCCTTCGCCAGCAGCGCGGCCAGCTTGCCCTTGATCGAATCCATCAGGCCGCCCTTAATCAGGCCGAAGATCATGGCAATCACGCCCTCGGTGTTCTTGAGCAGCACGTTGCCGACGAAGCCGTCCGCCGCGACGACGTCCGCCTTGCCCGCCAGCGCGTCGCGCGCCTCGACGTTGCCGATAAAATGGAACGGCTGCGGCTTTTCCATCAGCGCGTAGGCCGCCTGCGCCTGCTCGTTGCCCTTAGCCGCCTCCACGCCGATGTTCAGCAGACCGACCTCCGGGTCGCTCACGTTCATCACGCGGCGCATGTAGGCGCTGCCCATCATCGCGAATTGCACAATCCACTTCGTCTGGCAATCCGTGTTCGCGCCCGCGTCCACCAGCAGCATCGGGCGACCCGGCACGGGCAGAAGCGTCGCCAGCGCGGGGCGGTCAATGCCCTTGATGCGGCCGATTTTGAACATCGCACCCGCCATCAGCGCGCCCGTCGAACCGGCGGAGACAAACGCCTGCGCCTCCTTGCGGCGGACGATGTCCATGCCGACGACGAAGGTGGAATTTTTCTTGCGGCGCAGCGCCATGACGGGGTGCTCCTCGGTGGTGATGACCTCCGGCGCGTCCACCACCGTCAGGCGCTCGCGCACCTTGCCCAGCGCCTCCGCATCGCCATAGGCCGAAATCGTCTCCTCCACCAGCGCCTGCGGGCCGACGAGGATGATGTCCATATCCGGGTATTCGCGCAGCGCGTCGATGGCGCCGTCCACGTTGACCTTGGGGGCGAAATCGCCGCCCATCGCGTCTACGACAATTTTCATGGTTTCTTCTCCTTTATCTTCTCGTAAAGGCATACATGCCGATGCCCGCGGCAATCGCGAGATTGAGCGAATCAATCTGGTGGCTGTGCGGGATGAGCGTGCTCACGCCCATCTGCGCGAAGGCGTCCGGCAGGCCGCTGGCCTCGTTGCCGAAGACGAGCGAAAACGGCCCATCCACCTTCTGCACGGCCTCGTCGAGCGGCACGGCGCCCGTCAGCATGAACGGGAAAAGCCGGCGCAGCGGATACTGCGCGCGGTATTGATCGAAGGAATCGAAGTGGCGCACATTGAGCGAAAACGCCGCGCCCATCGACGCGCGCACCACGCGGGGATCGTCCGAATCGACCGCCGGGCGGATGATCGCGATGTTTTTGAGGCCGAAGCCGAGCGCCGTGCGCAGGATCGTGCCCAGATTGCCGCTGTCGCTGGGGTGGTGGAGCACGATGTGCGGGCTGTCCTCGTCAAACCTGCCCTCCGCCTTTTTATAAACCATCGCCGCAAAGCAATTTTCTTTTTTGGAAATGCGCTCCAGCGCGCGGTCGGCGACCTCCACGCGGACGCCCGCCTCCTGCGCGTCCCTTTCCAGCGCCTGCACGCCCTCGCTCTGCAAGCCGTTTGAGGAAACCAGCAGCCGCATGCAGCGCTTCTTGGCATTTTTGAGGCACTCCGTCGCGGGGAAAATGCCCGGCGCGTAGGAATAATCCAGCGCCTTGTCATACGCCTCCAGCTTTGCCAATCGCTTTCCCTCCTTTGATTTTCAAACACATTCAACCATTTTGTCATTATAGCAGACTTGGCCGCCCGCATCAAGCAAAAGCGCGAAAAAAACGGCGCAGCGCGGGTTTGCGCCCCGGTTTCTCGTCCAATCCTCACGGTTTCCCTTCTTTATTATTGTTCAATCATTGACTGTTTTCTGTTTATACTTGTAAAAACATCGTTTTTCGCTTATAATGTCATGTTGAAAAAAGCTGCTTTACGCATACACGGTCTATATTTTTCCGCTTTTTCGCGCAATACGGCTTGGATATTGGATACACGTCGCAATAGAAAGGACGTTTTCATGATGCCCGAAATCCTTCGCATCGGTCTGGATATCGGCTCGACCACCATCAAGTGCGTCGTGCTCGACGAAGCCGACAAGATTATTTATTCCTGCTATGAACGCCACCTCTCCCTGATCGCGCAGAAGACGCGCGAGCTGCTGACCCGCCTTGACAACGAGGTGGTGCACGGCGCGCCCGTCCGCCTGAGCATCTCCGGCTCGGCCGGCATGGGTCTGGCGCTCGGCTCGCACATCTCCTTCGTGCAGGAGGTCTACGCCACCAAGGTCGCGGCGGATATGCTCATGCCCGGCACAGACGTCATCATCGAGCTGGGCGGCGAGGACGCGAAAATTCTCTTTTTGCAGGGCACGCTCGAAGTGCGCATGAACGGCTCCTGCGCGGGCGGCACCGGCGCGTTCATCGACCAGATGGCCACGCTGCTGGGCGTGACCCCGACGGAGATGAACGAGGAGGCCAAAAAGGCGCAGCGCACCTATACCATCGCCTCGCGCTGCGGCGTGTTCGCCAAGACGGACGTGCAGCCCCTGCTCAATCAGGGCGCGGCGCGCGCGGATGTGGCGCGCTCCATCTTCATGGCCGTGGTCAACCAGACCATCGCCGGTCTGGCGCAGGGGCGGCCGATCGAGGGCAGCGTCGTCTACCTCGGCGGCCCGCTCACCTTTATGAGCGAGCTCCGCGCCTGCTTTGACGAGGCGCTGCACCTCACCGGCATCTGCCCGGAAAATTCGCTGTACTTCGTCGCGCTCGGCGCGGCGCATCAGCCCTCCGAGCCGGTTCTGCTCGGCGAATGTCTGGAAGCCATCGAGGCGTTCCACAGCACGGAGAGCTACAACGCTCTGCCGCCGCTCTTCCGGGATGAGGACGAGCTGGCCGCCTTCCGCGCGCGCCATGCCAAGGCGCAGGTCAAGCGCCGCGATCCGGCGGCGTATGCCGGCGACGTGTATCTGGGCATCGACTCCGGCTCGACGACCATCAAATCCGTCGTCATCGCCCCCGACGGGGCGCTGCTGCTGACCCGCTACCAGAGCAACAGCGGCGATCCCGTGCCCCATGTGCGCAGCTTCCTGGCCGACCTGCGCACCGAGCACCCGGATTGGGTGATCCGCGCGGGCGCGGTCACCGGCTACGGCGAGGATCTGATCCGAAGCGCGTTCGGCGTGGATTTCGGCCTGGTCGAAACCGTGGCGCACTTCACCGCCGCGCGCGCGTTCATGCCCAACGTCGATTTCATCATCGACATCGGCGGGCAGGACATCAAGTGCTTCAAGATTCACAACGGCGTGATCGACAACATCTTCCTCAATGAGGCCTGTTCCTCCGGCTGTGGCTCGTTTTTGCAAACGTTCGCCAGCGCACTGGGATACAAGATTGAGGATTTCGCCCAGTTGGGTCTGGCCGCGCGCAAGCCGGTCGATCTCGGCTCCCGCTGCACGGTGTTTATGAATTCCTCCGTCAAGCAGGCGCAGAAGGACGGCGCGGATGTGACCGATATCTCCGCCGGCCTGTCCATCTCGGTCGTCAAAAACGCGCTCTACAAGGTCATCCGCTGCTCCGGCCCGCAGGAGCTCGGGCAGCATATCGTCGTGCAGGGCGGCACGTTCCTCAACGACGCGGTGCTCCGCGCGTTTGAAAACGAACTGGGCGTGGACGTCGTCCGCCCGGATATCGCGGGGCTGATGGGCGCTTACGGCGCGGCGCTGCACGCCATGGCGCAGCGCGCGCTGCATGCGGGCGAGAGCACCGTACTCAGCCTCGACGCGCTGAATGCCTTCACCCACAGCGTCAAGCAGGCGCGCTGCGGCCTGTGCGAAAACCACTGCCGCCTGACGGTCAACGATTTCGGCGGCGGCCGCCGGTTCATCAGCGGCAACCGCTGCGACCGGCCGGTTTCCGGCGGCAGGCAGCAGAGCGGCCTGAACCTTTACGCCTATAAGCAGGAAAAGCTGCTGGCGCTCATCAACGACCGCCGGGAGAACGCGCCGCGCGGCACAATCGGCCTGCCGATGGGGCTCAACATGTATGAGCTTCTGCCCTTCTGGCACGCGCTGTTTACGGATCTGGGCTTTGACGTAGCCGTTTCCCCGTTCTCCAGCCGCAAGCTGTATATCGCCGGTCAGGCAACCATCCCGTCGGATACCGTCTGTTTCCCGGCCAAGCTGATGCACGGCCATGTCGATTATCTCATCGAGCAGGGCGTAAAGACCATCTTCTACCCCTGCATGAGCTACAACATGGACGAGCATCTGGGCGACAACCATTATAATTGCCCGGTCGTGGCGTATTATCCCGAGGTCATCGCCGCGAACATGCCCGCCGTGCGCCGGATTGATTTCATTCACGATTATGTGGGCATCGACCACCGCAAGGTATTCCCGAAGAAGCTGACCGGCATTTTGCAGCAGCATTTCCCGGATATCACCGCCCGCGAGGTTCGCCATGCCTGCGACGCGGCCTACGCCGCCTACGACGCCTACATGAACGACGTTCGCGCGAAGGGCGAGGCGATGATCGAGCAGGCGCGCCGGGAAGGCCGCCGCATCATCGTGCTGGTCGGCCGCCCGTATCACGTCGATCCCGAAATCAACCACGGCATTGACAAGCTGATCGCGGGCTTCGGCGCGGCCGTCGTCACGGAGGATTCCCTCTCCTGGCATATGCAGAAGCAGGCGCAGGGCGTGCTCAACCAGTGGACGTATCACGCCCGGCTGTACGCCGCCGCGCGCTACATCACCACCCAGCGGGATATGAACCTCGTCCAGCTCGTCTCCTTCGGTTGCGGCGTGGACGCGATCACCACCGACGAGGTGCGCGAGATTCTGGAAGCCAAGGATAAGATTTACACCCAGATCAAGATCGACGAAATCACCAATCTGGGCGCGGTGCGCATCCGCCTGCGCTCGCTGTTCGCCGCCATCGACCAGCAGCAGGCGCTCGCCGCCCAAAACGAAAGGAAGGATTGACCCCCATGCCCAGCAATCACGTTGAATTTACCCGCGAGATGCGGGAGGCGGGCTACACCATCCTCGTGCCCAACATGCTGGAATTTCACTTTTCCCTGATCGTCAAGGTGCTCCGTCTCAACGGCTACAACGCCGAGCTGCTGACCAACAGCGGCCCGAACGTCATGGCCGAGGGGCTTAAATACGTGCACAACGACACCTGCGTGCCCGCGCTGCTGGTCATCGGCCAATTCCTCGACGCGCTGCACTCCGGCAAATACGACGTCAACAAGGTCGCGCTGATCATCACCCAGACCGGCGGCGGCTGCCGCGCCAGCAACTACATCTATCTGCTGCGCAAGGCGCTCAAAAAGGCGGGGCTTGAGCAGGTGCCGGTCATCTCCGTCAACATGAGCGGCCTTGAAAGCGCCTCCGGCTTCAGGCTGACCCTGCCGCTGGTGCGCCAGATCGTCGCGTCGCTGGTCTACGGCGACTGCATCATGTGCGTCTCCAACCAGACGCGCCCCTACGAGCTGGAAAAGGGCACGACCGACGCGCTGATTGAAAAATGGAACGACGCGCTGATCGAGCAGTTCAACCGCGGGCAGGGGCTCTCCAACAAGGCCATGCGCCAGAACCTCGCCGCCATCGTCGATGATTTCGACGCCATCGAGCGCAGCCGCGAAACAAAAACGCGCGTCGGCGTGGTGGGCGAAATCTACGTCAAGTATTCCTCGCTGGGCAACAACGGCCTTGAAAAGTTCCTGCGCACGCAGGACTGCGAATACATGCTCCCCGGCATCATGGGCTTCGTGCTCTTCAAGATCGACAACCGCATCGAGGATCACCACCTCTACGGCGGCAGTCTGGTCAAGCTGCTCTTCTGCAAGGCGCTGATGAAGTTCTGCGAGCGCATGGAAACGACGCTGATCGAGGCCGTGGCCGCCCACCCGAACTTCGTGCCGCCGACGGCGTTCAGGCACATCAAAACGCTGGTCAAGGGCGTGATCGGTTACGGCAGCAAGATGGGCGAGGGCTGGCTGCTGACGGCCGAAATGCTGGAGCTGGCCGAAAATGGCTATGAAAACATCATCTGCGCCCAGCCCTTCGGCTGTCTGCCGAACCACATCTGCGGCAAGGGCATGATCCGCCGCCTGACGCAGGTGCATCCGGGCATCAACATCGTGCCGATCGACTACGATCTCTCCGCCACGAAGGTCAATCAGGAAAACCGCATCCGCCTGATGCTCGCTGTCGCGCACGACGCGGACGCCAAGCGCCGCGAGCAGGAGCAGCTCATCGCGCAGGACGAGCGCGAGGGCGGCTGCACCGGCCGCTGCGAAGCCTGCAAGCAGCATATCGTCTGAGCCGCGCTTACCGTAAAAGGCACGGCGCGCCCAAGGCGTAACGCAAAAACCTTTTTCGAATACGCAAACGCTCCCCCGACGAGGCTGTCAAGCTAACAACACCGATATTTCAAGAAATAAAACGAAGTATTTGCGCCCGAAGGTTTCCAAAGGGCGACCGGAAAGCCCTTTGGTGGGGCGATGGGGCAAGGCCCCATATCCCAAAAATGCTTAGATACTTGTTTCCTGAAATGTTTGGTTTAAGCTTGACAGCCCGTCAGGGGAGCGTGTTTTTTTATGATGGTCAGAACAGCCCACATTCGCTTCGCGTCGGCCCCTCGCGGCCGGAGATGTAGTGCGCGACATATTCGCGGTTGATCTCGCGCAGTTCCTTTTTCCCGTCGATATATGCCTGATACATCTCGATAACGCCCGGCGCGCAGCCGTCGCAGGCCGCCTCAATCTGGCCGACGGATTCGCTGACGATCCGTTCGCGCTCCTCGCGGGTGGTATCCTTGATGAGATAGCTTTTCATGTTCGTTTCTCCCTTTCAGCGTCATCCGCTCACAGCAGCCCGAACAGCCGCAGCAGAAAAATCCACAGCGTCAGCGACACGGAGGAAAGCACCGTCGCCAGCATGACCACGTTGCTGGTCAGCACGCCCCTGTGCCCCATGTTTTTGGCCATCACATAGCAGGAAACCGTCGTCGGCGAGCCGACCAAAATCAAAATCGCGATCATCGCGCTGCCGGTAAAGCCAAACAGCGCCGCAATCGGCAGGAAGATCGCCGGGAGGATGAACAGCTTGATCGCCGTCGCCGCCAGCGCGGGCTTCATGCACCTGGCCGCCTCACTGCCGGAGAAGGACGCGCCGACCGCCAGCAGCGCAACCGGCGTCGCCGTGCCGCCGATGGTGCTGAGCGTCGAGGCGAGGATGCCCGGCAGTTTCACGCGCAGCAGCGAAAACGGCGCGCCCAGCAGAATGCCGAGAATGATCGGGTTTTTCACCACGTTGACCAGCGCGCGCCTGACCGCCGCCGTGCCGTTTCGCTCGGGCGGAATCAGCCGCCCGTTTTCATCCGTATGCGGCGAAAACTGCAGAATCAGCACCGCGTACACGTTGAAAAACGGCACGGCCGAAAGCACCATCATCGGCACCATGCCCGCGTTGCCATAGATGTTGGTGTTCAGCGCCACGCCGAGAATCGCCGCGCTGGAACGCACCGCCGCCTGACTGAATTCGCCGACGAGCGCCTTGTCCTTCATCAGCCTGCTCGTCAGCGCCCATACGCCGAGGAAGACGATGGCCGTCACCGTAAAGCAGAAAAGGCAGAACAGCGGGTCAAAATCGCTGTACACATCCATCTTCGCGATGGAGAGGAACAGGCTGACCGGCAGCGCGCACTTGAACACGTAATGATCCGCGGGCTTGCAAAAGGCCTCGTTCAGCACACCGACGCGGCGCAGAAACCAGCCCAGCAGAATCACCAGAAACACCGGCATCGTCGTGTCGAGGGCAAAGACAAAGCTATCCATGGGGATTCCCTTCCTTCCGGGCTTCGGCGCTTGCCGCCTCGCGACGCGCGGGAAAACGTTCCGCTCCAAAACCGCGTTTATTCTGTCATACTATAGCACAAAACAGGCGGACAGGCAACCCGTTTCCGAGTCGCTTCCGCCTGCTTTGGCTTATTTTAAGCTCTCCTCCAGCCGCGAAACCGCGTCGCGATAGATCGGCGTTTCCCGAAGACCGTCAAGCGCCTTTTCCTCCCGCAGGCCGCGCAAAAACATGGCGCGCCACGCCCGCGGCATTTGATTTTCCTGCGTTCGGGGCGAAATCGTCGGCGCAAACAGAATCGGGTTCGGCGTCATCGCCGGGCCGACCGCGACGTCCGACAGCCGTTTCAGGCAGCAAAGCGCCGCGTCCGTTTCGCCAATCTTCAAATACTGCTCCATCATCAGCCCGTCGCTCATGCTGCCGCCCGAGGAAAAGATCGTCTCCACCTGCCGGTAAATCTGCGCGATTTGCAATGCGTCGTGCGCGTCCGTCTGTGCTTCCATCAGCAGGGTCAGCCTTTCGAGCGTCTGGGCGACGGCGCGATACAGCTGCTTCTGCACGACCTCCAGCGCTCGGTCGTCTTCGCCGCGCTTTTTCAAAAGCCGCACGCGCAGCAGGGTTGTGTCCTCCCTGCTTTCCGGCAATGCGTCCAGCCGCGCCTGTGCCGCATCGAGCCGCCCCTCCGCCAAATCCATCGAAGCCAGCGCGCAGGACGCACTTTCCCGCTCGGCGACGTTTTCAGACAGCGCCGCCTCTTCATACAGCGCGCGCCGCTTGTCGTGCCAAGCCGCTTTCGTTTCTTCGCTCTCATCCGGGAAGCTCATTTCCAGCACGCTGATCAGCGCCGCGCAGTTGAGCCGAAGCGCCGTATCGCCCGGATATTCCATCAGCAGGCGCGCCATGTCTTCCTGCGCTTCCCGCTGTCGGCCGTCGTGCACATGCCGCACAAACGTTTCCGAAAACGCCGTCAGTTGTTCGCGCGTCAGCCGCTGCTCAAAGGCCAAAAGCGCGTTGACATTCGTGTGCAGGGCTCTGGCCAGCGGGCAGAGCAGCGTCACATCCGGGCAGGCCGCGCCCGTTTCCCACTTGCTGACCGCCGCCGCGCTCACGCCGAGCCGGTTTCCAAGGGTTTCCTGCGTCATGCCGCATGCGCGGCGCAGTTTAGCGATTCGCGCGCCGAGTTGGTTGTCCATCCTCCCCGCCTCCTTGCATGCATTATACCAAAGCCCCGCGTCCTCCGCAATGGAGGCGTTTTCAACCCGCGCGCCCGTTTGCTCAACCGCCGCTCATCATCCGTTTGAAATATCCTCGTGCGGCATGAATCCGCACATCCACCGGCCATCCGCCGTTTCGACCATCACATACGCCCATTCGTCGTTGAGGCTGCCCAGATAGAAGATATCCGTTTCGGCCTTGACCGTGCACAGCTTCGCGCGGCTGACCAACGGATCATCCGTCAGGTAGGAATCCCGGTCGAACGCCACGGATTGATCCCCCGGCGCGACGCGGAAATTCAGCTCCGGCACGGTCGTTCCCTTCGGCAGGGCGCTTTGCTCGATCCAGCCAAAGCGGTAGTGATCGCTGGAAATGCTGTATTGAATCAGAATCCAGCCATCCTTCTGCCCATAGACCTCGATCCAGCCGTTCGTGCTGACCAAGCCCTTGCCGTTGCCGCTGCGCGCGTAGTTCGTCCCCGGGCCGGTGTAGACGGGGAATTTCTGCCCGCCGGTGAATTTGACCTTCTGGGACGTAAAATCGCCGGAGCGCAGATTCGGCGCGACCGTCAGTTTCTCTTTCGCGTCGTCGATCCACGTCGGCAGCGTGTTAAAGGACACATAGCGGATATCGCGCTGAACGGCGCCCTGCACCGCGCCGCAGTAAACGCAGTTCGACCAGTCGATAAAATCCAGCTTGTCATCCGAAACGCGTATGCTGCTGCTTTCCGACTTGTAGTATCTGCTCAGGCGAAACATGCCGTTCTCCCAGCGATACACCACCATTTTTTCATAGCTTTCGCCCGATTCATCCAATTGGGTCACAGAAAAATACAGGCCGTCGTCGTAAACCTGTCTGCCCGTGGAATTCCCGACCCAATCCGTTTCTTCCTCCCAGCCCGCCGTACCGACGTCAAACCACGCTTCTTCTTTTCCCTGCGGCACAGCGCCCGCGTTCTTGAGCCAGTACTTCATTTCGCCGTCCACTTTATGATAGCCGACGAGAATCCGCTCGTTTTTGCGGTGCACCAGCGCAAAGCCGTAGTCGCCCTTCGGCGTGCCGCACACCTCGCAGTAATCCTCAAATTCGTAATCCGGCCAGCGGCTCGCTACATGCTCGCGCACCTCCCGCGGCGGCTCTGTCGCGAAATACGGCGAATACGTTCCCGCGACGCAAACCGACGCCATCAGCGTCATCATCAGCGCGCAAACCCACAAAACGACTCTTTTCATGTTTGTTTTCCCTCCATCATCCGTGCGACATGCAGTTGGTCGGGACAAAGCCCCAATAGCATTGCCCGTCGATCTCCACGGTGATCATTTCCCACTCCGCGCCCAGAAAAGCGTGGTTCCAAACCTTCTGCCCTGCCTTGAGATGCGCAATCGCCGCGCCGCTCCCCAGCGGATCATCCGTCATCACGCAATCCTCCATAATCTCCTGCTGATACGGTTCGTTTTCCCATGAATCGCTGATTTTCAGCCGCTCGACCTTTGTTCCCGCAGGCAGCGCGCTTTTTTCAATCCAGCCGATTCGATAATGATTTCCGTCGATGTGGTATTGAATCAGCAGCCAGCCGTCGTATTGGCCGAACACCTGCACCCAGCCGTTCGTGCCGACCGCCGCCTTGCCGTTCCCCGCCCGCGGGTAATCCCTGCCGGGACCCAGATAAACCTTGCGGCTGTGATTCGCCGAAAGCGGCACAACCTGCCCGAAAAGCGTGTTCCAGCGCGGGCTGAAAAAGCTGAACCCCGGCGGCACATCGCTGTTTTCCAGCGCTTTCTCCCGCGTTTTTGGCAGATTACCGTAAGCCAGATAGCGCATATCGTTCAGCAGCTCGACCTTCGCATCGCCCTCGGCAAAATGGATCACGCCGTCCGCGTCCACTCGCGCGCCGTCATACGCCGCCAGCCTGAAACCGCCGACAAACTGTTTCCGGCTCTCCGCCGTGCCCTTCGGCTCGTTCGGCATCGCCGCGTCCCATGCGTAGGTGATCGTCCGCAGGCCGCCGTTCCTGTCCGCCGCCGAAACCGTGACGGATTTTCCATCCGTTTCCAGCCGCCCGCGTCCGCCCTGCGGCACGCCCTCCGCCGTCGTAAACCAATCCGTCCAGCCGAATTCGCTGGCAAAGTAAACCTTCATCATCCGCCTTTGCTCCTGCTTAAACAGGATGAAGGCAAACGATCGCTCCGCCGTCTCGACCTCGGCATAATCCTCAATCACCGCACCCGAATATTCCCAATAGATAGCTTGCGTCCGCTCGTTGTCCAGCCCGGAGCCGCCGTCGTCAGCCAGCGCGCATCCCACCATCAGCAGAAGCGCCGCCAGGACGATTCCCCATCTTTTCATGTTCTTCCCCCTTCCCGCGCGAAAAAAACGCCGCGTTTCCTTCTGTCTATAAGACGAGAGAACCGCGGCGTTTGTTTCAGTTTTTTCCAAAAGGAATCGTTTTTTTTACCGCGCACAGGCCGCCCTCGCTGCGTATGCAAACGGAGTGCCCGCCCTGAGGGCGTCAGTTGCTCTCGTAGCCCAGTGTGCGCAGGTCGTCCATGCGGTTGCGCCAATCCTCGCGAATCTTGACCCAGAGCTGGAGATTCACCTTCGTGCCCAGCAGATTCTCGATATCGCGCCGCGCCTCCGCACCGATGGTGCGCAGCATCGCGCCCTGTTTGCCGATGATGATGCCCTTGTGGCTCGCGCGCTCGCAGTAGATCGTCGCGTGAATTTCGGTCAGGTTGTCGCTCAGCTTGTTGATCGCCATCATCTCCACGCCGATGCCGTGCGGCACCTCCTCGCGCAGATGCAGCAGCGCCTTTTCGCGGATGATCTCCGCGCAGATCTGGCGCTCGGGCTGATCGGTCATCATGTCGTCCGGGAAGTATTTCGGCCCCTCCGGCAGATAGGAGACGATCAGCTTTTTCAGCTCGTCCATGCCCTTGCCCGTGCGCGCGCTGATGGGCACAATCGCGTCGTAGCCCGCCTCGGCGAAGGACTGAATCGCCGCCATCAGCCGCGCTTCCTCGACGATGTCGGTCTTGTTGAGCACCAGAATCTTCTTGACCTTGCGGGCGCTCATCTCCTCGACAATCGCGCGATCCTGCGGGCCGATTTCGTTTGCATCCACCAGCACCAGCAGCACGTCGATGCCGTCCATCGCGTCCTGCACGCTCTTGACCATGTATTCGCCCAGGCGCGTGCGCGGCTTATGCAGACCCGGCGTATCGAGGAAGACGATCTGCCAGCCCTTGTCCGTCGCCACGCCCATGATGCGGTTGCGCGTCGTCTGCGGGCGGTTGGAAACGATGGCGACCTTTTCGCCGACCATCGCGTTCATCAGGGTGGATTTGCCGACGTTCGGGCGGCCGACAATCGCGGCAAAGCCCGAAAGAAATTTCGCGGTATTTTCGTTTTTCACTGTCTTAATTCCCTTTATCTTTTTTCTCCTTCCGTCTTCCTTCGCCAGCCAGCCTCCGGCATTTCATCCGCCTGTTTTGTCACAGACAGCAGGAAATGCGCCTCAAAGAGGGCTGTCTTGCTCCATCCATCGAATGAGACGGAATCAAGGCTCCCTCCTTGAGGGAGCTGGCACGACGAAGTCGTGACTGAAGGAGTTTACTTTCCCAGAGACGACGGGCCGAAGCCATGCGGCAGCAGCTCGCCAAGCGTCGCGCGCGCCACGTTGCCATCCCACGTAACCAGAACCTCCAGCTCCGGCGCAAACTCATAGAGCGACTGACGGCATGCGCCGCACGGATACGGCGCGGAACCGGCGGACGCAATCGCGATTTTGGTAAACCGGCGGCAGCCCTCGCTCACGGCCTTCACCAGCGCGGTGCGCTCGGCGCAGAGCGTATTGCCGTAGGCCGCGTTTTCGACGTTGCAGCCGGTGAAAACCCTTCCGTCCTCCGCCAGCAGCGCCGCGCCGACGGCATAGCCGGAATACGGCACATAGGCGTTTTTCCGCGCGTCCAGCGCCAGCTCAAGCAGCTTTTCATCCGTCATGTTCGTTACTCCTCTCTGGTCAGCCCGATGGATGCGAGCGCCTTTTCCTCCATCGCGCGCATCACAGGCTTCTCGGCCTCGGTCATGTGGTCGTAGCCCATCAGGTGAAACAGCCCGTGCGTCAGCAGATAGCCGCACTCGCGCCGCTCGCTGTGGCCGTATTCCGCCGCCTGCGCGCGCACGTGATCCATCGAAATCACGATATCGCCGATGGCGCAGGCGTCCGTGTCGGGGTCAAATTCCTCGCGCAGAAGCGCCTCGCACGCGCCCGCGGTCTTCCCTGCCGGGTAATTCACCGTCGGGAAGGAGAGCACGTCCGTCGCGGCGTCCTTGCCGCGCTGCTCGCGGTTGATCGCGCGGATTTCGTCGTCATCCGTCACGCGGATGAACACGGACAGCGGCAGCGTCACGCCCTCCGCCCGCTGCGCGGCCTGCGAGCAGGTCTGCATCAGCGCGCGGGTCTGCGCGTCCAGCAGCCCCTTTTCGTCTTCAAATTCGAGAATCATGGTTTTGCCTCCGTCTTCTGCTCCGCCTGCTTTTGTTCGCTGTGGTGCTGGGCGCGGCTCAAATCCACGCTGGGGTATTCGATGCGCTCGTGGAAAACGCCTTGCAGCACCGTTTCAAACGCCGAGCATATTTTGCCGATGTCGCGGAAGGTCAGCGTACATTCGTCCAGCTGGCCGTCCTCCATTTTGCCGCGCACCAGCTTGCGAATCAGCGCGGAGATCTTCTCCTGCGTCGGGTCGGGCAGCGCGCGGACGGCGGCCTCCACCGTATCGCTGAGCATCAGGATTGCCGCCTCGGCGGTCTGCGGCTTCGGGCCGTCATAGCGGAAATCGCGGATATCGACGTTCTCCTCGCCCAGCATCTTCACCGCCTTGGCGTAGAAATACATGACGGGCGTATCGCCGTGGTGCTGGCGGATCATGTCGATGATCGGCTCGGGCAGGCGGTGCTTGCGCGCCAGCTCCACGCCGTCGCGGGTGTGCTCCGTCAAAATCGCGGTCGAAACGCGCGGGTCGGTCTTGTCGTGCGGGTTTTCGCCCATCTGGTTTTCCTTAAAATACATCGGGCGGATCAGCTTGCCGATATCGTGGTAATACGCGCCGACGCGGGCGAGCAGCGCGTTTGCGCCGACCGCCTCCGCCGCGGCCTCCGCCAGATTCGCGACCACCATCGAGTGGTGATAGGTGCCCGGCGTCTCGATCATCAGCCGCCGCAGGAGCGGTTGATTCGGGTTGGAAAGCTCGATCAGCTTGGAGGGCGTGACGAGGTTGAACGCCGTTTCCAGAATCGGCTGCAAGCCGACGCAGAGCACGGCGGAAACCACCGCGCCGCCGATGGCGTAGGCCATATCCGACCACACGCCGCTCATGTCGCTGGACGTCAGCGCGTGGACGCAGACGAGGACGCCGAAATTCACCGCGCCGACCACAAGGCCGCTGACCACAACCATCACGCGGGTCGTGTTCTTGCGCATCATCCAGATAGCGACCAGCCCGCCCAGCGAACAGGTCAGCAGGACGCTCATCGTCTGCGACGTGACCAGCCCCGTGCCCTTCGCCGTCAGCAGGGTGATAATCAGCGTCAGCGCCATGTTGGTCACATACGCCGGGCGCGCGCCCAGCAGGTTGACCACCAGCATCGCGCCCAGCGCGACGGGCATGGCGTTGATGTTCAGATATTCGCCCATCAGCAGGCACAGCAGCACCGTCAGCACGCTCGCAATCAGCAGCACCAGCGCGCTCGGCCCCATGCTCAGCATCGGCTTTGCGAACAGATAGGCGTACAGATACGCGCTCGCCAGAATCAGCGCCAGCGTGATCGCCGTGCCGATGTAGAGCGGGTAATCGAAGCTGTTGCCCTCCAGCAGGCCGAGGGATTCCAGCACCGCGATCTGTTCGGCCGTCACCCGGTCGCCCTTGACCACGATGTTTTGATCCTGCTTGTAGACCGTCGGCTCCACCGCGTCGCAGGCCTTCTGTCGGTTTTCCTCCGTCGCCGCCTGGTCGATCAGCATGTTCGCCTTGAGGCTGGCGCGCAGCGTCGGAATCGCCACGTTATACCACAGATCCGTCCGCGTGTTGTAGGAGACGATCTGCTGAATGTTGTTGATCGCGTCGTTGATCTGCCCCTCGGTGATGGTGGAAACCAGCGTCGTGCGCGTGGCGGAGACCAGCGACTGATACAGGCTTTCAAAGTCGCTCTCGCCGGTGTTCATCAGCGTGCGGAGCTGATAATTGCTCAGCGACAGCCGCGTGACCAGCCCGGAGGCCTGCGCGTAGTCCGCCTCGGTGAATGCGCCGCCCTCGTCACCCCATGCGTTTCGAATCTGCTCGCCCAGCTCTCGAACGGCGCGCAATTCGGAAAACACCGCGTCCATGTCGGAGAGCACGGTGTCGGAAACCGTGTCGTCTTTATAATAGACGGGGGAAACCGCGTCCGCCGCGGCCTGCCTGCGCCGCTCGGTCGTCAATTCATCGACGATATCCTTGCTGGCCGTGATCGTCTTGGGCGCGACGTCGCCCACGCTCAAATCGTATTGCTCCGGCGAAATCGCCAGCAGGCAGATCGCCAGCAGGATGAGGTAAGTCGCCGCCGCAAACAGCGCCTGCTGCACGCGAAGGCTCAGGCTGTCAATCCATTTGCGGGCGCTCTTGCGCGTAACGTCCATCGCTCCATTCCTCCTTTGCGCGGGCGGCGTGCTCGTCATACGCGCGCACGATGGCCTGCACCAGCTCGTGGCGAACCACGTCGTGATGCGTCAGCCGCTGCACGCTGATGTCCTCCACGCCTTCAAGCACCTCGACCGCCTCGATCAGGCCGCTGCGCTTGCCGCGCGGCAGGTCGATCTGCGAGGGATCGCCCGTCACGACGATGCGCGAGCGGAAGCCCATGCGCGTCAAAAACATCTTCATCTGCTCGGTGGTGGTGTTCTGCGCCTCGTCGAGGATGATAAACGCATCGGAGAGCGTGCGGCCGCGCATGTACGCCAGCGGCGCAACCTCGATCACGCCGCGCTCCTGCATGCGCTGGCAGGTCTCCGCGCCGAGCATGTCAAACATCGCGTCGTACAGCGGTCTCAGGTAGGGATCGACCTTCTGGTTGAGGTCGCCGGGCAGGAAGCCCAGCTTTTCGCCCGCCTCCACCGCCGGACGGGTCAGCACGATGCGCTCGACCTCCTTGCTCTTGAGCGCGGCGACGGCCATCGCCATCGCCAGATAGGTCTTGCCCGTTCCCGCCGGGCCGACGCCGAAGGTCAGCGTGTTGCGGCGAATCGCGCGCACATATTCCCGCTGGCCGAGCGTCTTGCAGCGGATGGGGCGGCCGCGGAAGGTCGTCGCCACGATTTCGCCGTACAGGTTATCCAGTTGATCCAGCTCGCCCTTTTCCAGCAGGCTCACGGCGTACTGCACCACCGCCGTGTCCACGCGCTCGCCCTTTTCGGCCAGCGCGCAGAGCTTTTTCAGGATTTCGCGGGTGTTGTCCACATCCCGCTCTTCCTCGCCCTCCACCACGATATCGCCGCCGCGCAGGGCCACGCGCACCCGCATCTGTTTTTCCAGCAGGCGGATGTTTTCGTCCCCCGTGCCGAACACATTCTGCAAAGCCCCGGAGCCCGAGGCCAATTTCTGTTCCTCTGCCAAAGAAGCAGTCCTCCCACGCCCCGAAGGGCTAATCTGCGCCGTGCCGCGCGCCGATGGGCGCTTCAAAAACGAGCACCACAGTCGCATACACGAACTCATCATCTATCATACTATAATCTACCCATTTGTCAAGGATTTCGACCCCGCTCGGGCAGTTTAATTTGGCAATTTTTTCCGCCGCGCCCTGCGCCTGACTGCGCGCGTCGCTGACGGTTCGGCTGCGCGGCACGCTGACCGTGCGCGCAAGCGTCTCCACGCGCCGCCAGACGGGCAGGTACAGCCCGACAATCGGCTGAATCGCCGTGCTGACGTCCTGCCGGTCAAAATCCGGCGCATCCCGCACAAGGCGGCTGCCCTTCGGGCTTTCGATGCGCACGCGGCGGCGGATTTCCCCGTTTTCCACCGTGCCCGTCACGTTCAGCCGAACGCGCGCCTCTCCGCGCGCAAAGCACCGCGCGATGATTTCCCCCTGCGCCCTGCACGTGCGCGTTTCGCCGCCGCCCGTCCGCTCCTGCCCGCTGATGAGCGTCTGTCCCTTGCGGACGGCCTGACCGGGCTTCACCCTCGGCGTGCCGCTCTCCGCGCTGATGCGCACGACGACGCCCTCCCGCGCCGCGACGATCTCCGCGCCCTGTCCGGCCACGCCCGCCCGCTCGCCCTCGCGCGCCCGCTGACAATCCACGACCAGCGTGCTGCCCTCGTATCGCGCGGCGGCATGCGCCAGCCCCGGCACGGCCAAAGCCAGCGCGTCGGCCAGACGATCCGTCGTTTCAGCCGCCCGACGCGCGCGTTTTCCGCTTCCAGACAGCGGCGCACCTCCGCGGCGTTTTCCCCCGCGCCGTCGATCTCCACCCGCCAGATCATTTCGGAGGACAGATAGACCCAAAAGATGCTGAGCAGCACGGAGAGCCCGAGCGTCCATCGCCTTTTTGCGCCCCTTGCGAGCCTCAGCAGCCCGCCCGCCCGAATTTCCGCCATCTGCCAGCCGTATTTTTCGCAGAGCGCGGCCACCTTCTTTTTCTGCGCGGCCGGCACGACGACGCGCATGGTTCGCTCGTCCACCCGGCGGACGTTTTTCATCCGAACGCCGCATTCCCCCGCCGCGCGGAGCAGGCGCTCCAGATTCAGCCCGGAAAGCTCCAAGGTCAGGTTCATGGCGTTCGCCCTCCCCCGGCATAGGTCGCCGTCAGCACGTGCCCCTCGATGAGCGCCGCATCGACGGAGAGCGCCCGCAGCCGAAGCCCTTCGCCCTGCACGGTCAGCACCCCGCGCCCCGTCCTCAGGCGCACGCGGCTCTCCGTCAGCTCGATCACGCCGTGCTGCCCCTCCACGAGCGCCGCGCTCTGCCCGCTGAGCGTCACGCGCGCGCAGTCGCTCGTCGCGTCCTCCGGCAGCCCGAGCGAAAGCGCAAAGCCCCTTTTCCGCATGCCATCCCCTCCCGCTGGGGAAAGGTATGTCTTTTTCACAAAAAAAAGACGGGCTGCCACGCTTGACAGCCTCGTTCAAAAAGCAGGATTCAGTGCGCCGTCCTCGCCGCGTTCTCCCGGCTGAGGGCGTACAGGTTGTCATACGGCACGACGCGCTTGATGGTCAGCGTCAGCTCGAAATACTGTTCGAGATTGGCCTGACAGCTCGCCAGATGCGCCATCATCCTGTCGTATGCTTCCTCTTTGCTCATCTCCTCGCGCGGCGCGGCGAGCAGGCGCATGTGATGCGGGTTGATAATCAGCAGCACGAACGCCATCTTCGGATCGCCGTTTTCGAAGATGTTTTTGAGCGCGTTTTCCAGCCGGTCGCGGCCGTAACGCCAGACCTCGGAGAGGAAATAATCGCCCTGCGGCAGCCGGAAGGAAGAGGTGACCACCGGGCGCGCCGCATCCAGCGCGTCGAGCTTGAGCGACTGCATGCGCTCGTCGATCTTCGTGCAATCAAAGGCCGCGCCGCGCAGCAGATCGCAGAAGAACTCCCCCTGCAGCACCTTCGTGTAATCGTCCACCTGCTTGCTCTGCCGGCTCGCGTCCCGCGTGGAGAGCGCGCGGCGGGCGGTGCTGATCTCCCGGCGCAGATGTTCCTCGTCCCGCGCAGTTTCCATGCCGAGCATCTCCGGGCGGCGGGAGAGATACGCAAAGAATTTCTTGCCCTCGCTCACGCTGAGCAGGGAGGAAATCGCATCATAGCGGCGATGGCTGAGCAAATCAATGCCCTGCTGCGCGTTTTCCGCGACGTCGGGCTGCTCAAAGCCGAGGGTATTCCACTCGGCATAACGGCGATACAGCGAACGGATTTCCTCTTTATCGGAAACCAGCAGCAATTTGTACATGACGCCTCCAAAGGCAAAGCCAAAAATCATTCTCAATTTGGGCACAACGTTCATATTATTATAGATTAAAAAAAGAAATGTGACAAGGCCGCCGTTTCTTTTTCCCCAAAAAACAGGAGAATCACCCAAGAAAAACATTGTTTCTTGGGTGATTCTGTTTATGATTTCTGCGATATTCCGTTATTTTTCGAGGCCGAGGCGCTTAAAAACCTCGTCCACATGCTTGTAGTGGTAGGAAAGCTCGAAGCACTCGTCCAGCTCCGCAGGGCTGAGGTGGCTCGTGACCGTCTCATCCTGTTCGAGCATCTGGCGGAAGGGCTTCTGCTCCTGCCACGCGCGCATGGCGCAGCGCTGCACGCAGTCATAAGCCGTCTCGCGCAGCATGCCCTTGTCGATCAGCGTCAGCAGCACGTGCTGAGAATTGGGCAGGCCGTAGGACATGCTCATCGAGCGGAGCATATTCTCCGGATAAACGAACAGGTCGCCCAGAATACGGGTCATCAGCGCGAGCATGTAATCCAGCAGCTCGGTCGCATCCGGCAGGATGATGCGCTCGACGGAAGAATGGCTGATGTCGCGCTCATGCCAGAGCGCCACGTCCTCCATCGCCGCCAGCGCGTAACCGCGCAGCACGCGGGAGAGGCCGCAGACCTTTTCGCAGTTGATCGGGTTGCGCTTGTGCGGCATGGCGGAAGAACCCTTCTGCCCTGCGCGGAACGGCTCCTCCACCTCGCGCAGCTCGGTCTTTTGCAGACCGCGCACCTCGGTGGCGAACTTTTCCAGGCTGCTGCCGGTGATGGCGATGACGCTCAGCAGCTCGGCGTAGCGGTCGCGCTGGAGCACCTGCGTGCTGATCGGCGACGGCTCCAGCCCCATCTGCTCGCAGACGTATTTTTCCACAAACGGATCGACGTTGGCATAGGTGCCGACCGCGCCGGAGATCTTGCCCACGCGGGTGATCTTGTGCGCGTGCTCCATGCGCTCAAGGTTGCGCTGCATTTCGGCATACCAGAGCGCGAATTTCAGCCCCAGCGTCGTCGGCTCGGCGTGAACGCCGTGGGTGCGGCCCATGCACGGGGTCATCTTGTATTTGACCGCCTGAGCGGCCAGCACGTCGATGAACTTGCGCATATCGGCCTCGATGATATCCAGCGCCTGAGAGACGATGCTGGAAAGCGCGGTATCCACCACGTCCGTGCTGGTCAGGCCGAAGTGCAGGTACTTCGATTCTTCGCCCAGGCTCTCGGCCACGCAGCGGGTGAACGCCACAACGTCGTGGCGGGTGGACTGCTCGATTTCCTCCACGCGCTCAACGGTGAATTTCGCGTTTTTGCGCATCTCGGCGGCGGCCTCGGCGGGCACCTTGCCCAGCTTCACCCATGCGTCGGTCGCGTTCAGCTCCACCTCGAGCCACGTTTCAAATTTCTTCTGCTTGGTCCAAAGCGCCGCCATCTCCGGGCGGGTATAGCGGTCAATCATTCCTCGTGTCCTCCCATCAGGCGGCGCAGGATCTCCTGATACGCATCCTCCACATGCCCCAGATCGCGGCGGAAGCGATCCTTGTCCAGCTTTTCGCCGGTCTTGCTGTCCCAGAAACGGCAGGTATCCGGGGAGATTTCGTCCGCCAGCAGGATTTCGCCGTTGAAGCGGCCGAACTCGAGCTTGAAATCAATCAGCTCGATGCCCAGATCCTTCAGGTAGGCGGTCAGCAGCTCGTTGACCTTGAGCGCCATGGCCGCAATCTGCGCCATTTCGTCCTTCGTCGCCAGCTCCATCGCGGCGATGTGGTAATCGTTGATCATCGGGTCGCCGAGATCGTCGTTCTTGTAGCAATACTCCAGCACGGTGGTCTTGAGCTTCGTGCCCTCCGGCAGGCCGAGGCGCTTGGAAAGGCTGCCCGCGGCAATGTTGCGCACGATGACCTCAATCGGCACGATGGACACGCGGCGCACCACGCTGTCGCGCTCGTTGAGCTGCTCGACCAGATGGGTCTTGACGCCGTTCGCCTCCAGCATCTTGAACAGATGGTTACTGACGAGGTTGTTCACCACGCCCTTGCCCACGATCGTGCCCTTCTTGAGGCCGTTGAACGCGGTCGCGTCGTCTTTATAATGGATCACCGCGAGGGTGGGATCGTCGGTCGCAAAGACCTGCTTTGCCTTGCCTTCATACATCATTTCGAGCTGCTTAGCCATGGTTGAAGTTCCCCTTTCTTTCGTCACAAGGACAACGCCTGAACATGTTGCGCCCCGTATTGTAACAAAAAAGCCCGAGGAAAGCAACCGATTTCCGACAGAAATTCATTTTCTTTTGAAAATCGTTCGGTTTTTGATTGCCGTTTCATATTTATAGAAAGCCGCACGCCACTTTACCAATTCACATTCACCGCATCCGCATCCACAAACGCAAGAATTTGGCCGTCCGTATTTTTGCCCGAATACCAGAGGACATACCAGCCTTCGATTTTGTCAAGGCACACGACCGTTTCGCCCTCTTTCAGCTCCTTGATTTCCGGATAGCTTTCGCCGGGGCCTGTCCGCAGTTTGGTCGAATAGGCCACCGTTCCTTTCCCATAGCTCGACGTTCTTTCGGCCGCCTCAAACGTCGTGTCATAATGGCGGCAGCCCATCGGGATATACGCGCAGGCCGCGCCGCGGAAAGACACGATGTAGTAATCATCGTAGAACCCGATCACGCGGTAGCGGGTCATTTTGCTCAGCGAGCCGACCTTCTTGGCGTTCCTGTCCGGCGCGACGTAGGCCGGAACGTTGCTCTCCATCAGCACGATTTCCAGCTTGTTGCGCACGACATAGGATGCGTTGATCCAACCGGTTTTGCCGTTGTAGTCCACCCGATAGAAGTTCTTTTCCATGATCGGCTGACCCGAATCATTCGTCGCGACGCGAAGCCCGTCGCCAAACGGTTCTCCGCCGAGCTGCTTGCTTCCCGTGCTCGGGCTACTCCAAACGGTGGCCTTCTTGCTGATCACCGTCACCCACAGGCTGTCGTCCGCCTGACTGCCGCCGCAGCCATCCACATCGACATACCCGTTGTAGTCCCCCGCATAGGAGGCGAGCTGCAAGGAACCGCGGGTCGCGCTGTTCAGCCATCCGCTTCCGCCGTCCGCCAGCGCTGCCGTACAAAGCAGCATCAGCCCCGCAAGCAGACACGCAACAAACTTTTTCTTCATTTCTTTTCCCCTCTTTCCGCGGTTTTTGGTCCGCTTTTCCATATTCTATCTATTCGACGGACGAGGGCGCATTTTTCTTCCCGAATTTCTTTGAAAAAAAAAGAAAAACACCCGCCTTTTCAGACGAGTGTTGACATGGAGCGGTAGACGAGATTCGGACTCGCGACATCCACCTTGGCAAGGTGGCACTCTACCACTGAGCTACTACCGCAACGCTCACTTGCGAAGATTATTTTAACACGTTCCACCGCCGCTGTCAACCCTTTTTGCAAAAAAGTGGTCATTTTTGTCCTTTCCATGGCAGGACAGGCGGTTATTGTCAGAATATCGCGATTTATCGCGCGCCACAATAGGGCTGAACCGATTGGAGGTGAAACAACGAATGGCGAACAACACGAGCGGCGGCAACCGCATCAACGTGCCGCAGGCCAAGGGCGCGCTGGACAACATGAAATATGAAATCGCGCGCGAGCTTGGCGTCAACCTCAAGCAGGGCTATAACGGCGACCTGACCTCCCGCGAGGCCGGTTACGTCGGCGGCTACATGGTGAAACGCCTCATCGAGCAGGCCGAACACCAGATGGCCGGCCAGAGCTGGTAACTCCTCCGGCTGCGCGCCCGCATCCGGCGCGCAGCTCCCTTTTTGACGATTGAAAGGAGACTTGATTTCCATGTATCAGAATCAGAATAATCCGCAGAATCAGCAGAACGCGCAGCAGTCTTCCTCCTCCAGCTCCCGCAGCGGCCGCACCGTCGTGCCGGAGGCCAAGGGCGCGCTGAATCAGATGAAATATGAAATCGCCAGCGAGCTGGGCATCAACCTCAAGCAGGGCTATAACGGCGATCTGCCGTCCCGTCAGGCGGGCTACATCGGCGGCTATATGACGAAGCGCCTCATCGAGCAGGCCGAACGCTCCATGAGCGGAAAGGCGTAAGCGCTTCGTTCAGACCCTGCATGCAAGAGCCATCCTTATTTTGCAGGGATGGCTCCTGTTCTATGTCAAATCGCAGGGACAATGCGCTCATCCTTAAACATCACCCACTCCGATTCAGGTTTGAAGACCATTTTCTTGGTAAACATGTCCTCCGTTCCAACTTTATTGCCACAGAAATATCCTTTGTATTTCGGATTTTTCCAAGCCGCTTTCGGCAAAGCGTCATAGCTCCGCTGCGCCATTTGACGAACACAGCAGAAACTCCCCTCCAGTCATCGAGGGGCTGTGAAGAAGTATCATTATCCCCCCACGCCATCGTTGCGTCCGATTTGCCAAATCGGGTTCAAGCCGCATGAATCGCTCCGGCTATGCCATCGTCGCGCTGCCCACTTTATCGCTCCTGCATGAGTTTCGTACTCGGGTTTACATGTAAGAGGTTCATAGTATTGTGCCGTCTCTCTGTATTTCTTCTCATTGATGCTTGTACTCCATTTTTCCAAAAGTTGTTTAATTTGATTGTCCATTTTTATTCCTTCTTTCTTTTTTCATTCTTTGGATTGGTTTTTTCGTTATATTTCGTGTCCAGTTCTATAGCAATAGAAAATAATAGAGGATCGACACTTTAAGTCACATTTCAAATTTTATCCCACTTGAAAAAATCCAGACACTTTTGATATAATAATTCACAGAATATCAAATTTGAAAAGGGGAATCGAAATGGTTAAAAAAGCACTCTTTTTCTTAATCTTATTCGCTTTATCTGTGCTCTTTATGCTCACAAAACCCCCTCTTCACATTTGGTCGTATGACAAGATTCAAATGCAGATTCCTTCAAATTTGGAAGTTCATGATACTTTTATATCCGATACTACAGGTAAAATTGTCGCTGAAATTGAGCCATCTGATTTCGACATGGAAAGGTTAGAATCTGAATTTGATTATTCATCTGAAAAAGAATGTGCAGAGCGTTATTTATGGACTTCCCGTTTATATGTAGATGATGCAGCTTCCGAAACTCTACACATAAAAGATTCATTTAACGTTTATATCTATTCAGGTTATTTTCAGATCTCCGATACCGAATCTCAAAATGTGTACATTCTCTTAATACCGCATAACAAAATAAAACGTATTTATACCGTAACATTATACGCCTACTATTTCGATTTTGCTTCCGTCCTATCTATTGCCAACAGTATCTCATTGCTGGATTAAAAGAAGGTGCATTTCATTTCAACGAATTGCATCTCCAATTAAAGTATTTCATTCCTTTTTGACAGGCTTTCCCAGCACAATTTCCCGTGCTGCAATCGCCACGTTGTTTCTCTGCGTCAAACGCCCATCTACCGCCACAAGATCGCCCTGATGCAGATTCTCATTTGCCCAATCCGCCAAACGATTCCAGCAGTGGATGGTGTACCGCTCTTTCTGCCATTCGCCTGCCCGATTCTTGTGCCGGGTTTGGAGCTGGAATTCTGCATGAACGATCTGTTCGTTTACTTTGTGCGCAACTACCGGCTCCGCAATCAAGCCGGACAATTCAACATGATTCATAACTTTTCTCCTTTCTTTTTCTGTAACATTTCATTCTTTTTTGATTAACCATATTTCATAGAGCACGCCTCCTTTTCCCCATCAAAAAAACAGCCGCTCTCTGCCGCTGTCTCTTATAACAACCATTTTCGTGGATAAGTCAATGCTTCTTTGGTTTGATCCCCGACAATCCCATCCACTTTTAGGCCAAACTGCGCACCACTGATCTTTTGAAAGCCTCGCACTGCCGCTTCCGTTTGTGCGCCAAATACGCCGTCAGGTTCACCCGCATCATAGCCAAGGTAGGCCAACCTTTTTTGCAGTCGTTTCACACGCGAATCTTTCGCCGCACGTCTTTTCAATATGCGTTCACCCAGTTCATATGCAGCGGTTACCCGATCTCGCTCATCTGCATAGTCCTCGGCAGCAAAATCAAACGCAATCTGCTCAATATGGATATATAATCGGACAATGGCAGGGATTCACGTGTTTGGTAGATACCTTGCATTCGAAGGCGATCCTGAGCCTGATTCATGTTTTTCCCTTCTATAGCAATCCAATAAATTATTGCGAATACCCACAAAAGCGAAACCATCCAGAACAATCTGCTGGACAAATGGTTGCAATTGGGAAGAAAAGGTAGTGGTCATTCGTTCTTTGGATAAGGAAAGCAAATCATATTGAGGAGGGTTCGACATGAAGAAAACTTTGCTTGGATGGATGCTGCTTGTGTGCCTGCTGTGCATCAGTGCGGCGAGTATGGCGGCCTATGATGAAAGGCTGCCCGCTGGTGTGAACGAGATTTTGTCGGGCAGAGCGTGGGACAGCTACGAGGTAACCAAAGTAGATGGTCATACAGAATGGGGTGCTTCGCGAGATGTGATTGCGGCGATTCTGAGCAAAGGGGAGCGAAATATTCTCTGCCTGTTCACGAATGCCTCGGGTGAATGGAGACTTGTCGTTAAGCGAGAAAAAGCTCTATACGCGGGGGATCAACTCGTGAATCTGAATTTCCCGGATGAGACTTTGGTGATATCGTATCACTTTGATGACAGAATCGAGGAGTATTGTTTTTCTCCCGAGGGAAAGAAAAAAGAGAAATGGAAAATGAAATGGATTAGAATACTCACAGATGTTTATACGAATCCCCAAACAGCGGATCGAACCGCAGAGGTTGTGGAAATCAAACCCACGGGCGATGGACTTAGCTATCGTGGCTATCACGAGGAAACGGATAAGCCGGAGATCGAAACCGCGAAAAAGACGATTGTTCCCGGCGTAATTTACACAGATTTGGATGAGTTCGGCATCTATTCCTTCCCGAAAAGCCTCGGTAAAGCCAGGCAGAGGCTGACGCAGCCTCCGACGCTGCCTGTAAACACGCAGCGGGATGCGCTACCGGAGGGGAAGACGGGCAGCTTCTGCAAGGATGAAAAATACCCCGTGTACAGCGGCCCGTCCGAGAGCTACTATCGGGCGGCAAACGGCAAGGCTTCCGTGAGCACCAACGACTGGATTCAGGTTTTCGGCTGTGAAAACGACATGGTGTTGATTCAATACGCGATCAGCAGCGAGAAGTCCCGCTTTGGATATATTCCCGCGGAGGCCGTGCAGGATCGAAGCCAGCTGGAGGTGCTGGAACCAGCCTATCTCCCGGCGAGCGTTTCGAAGGCATGCGGTCTGACGGATGATCCGCTGAAGACAAAAGGGGAAATCGCACGACTCAAAGATGGAGAAGACGTTCGATACCTGGCAACGTTTGGCAGCGAGTGGACATATGTAGAAACGCTGACCGAGCCGCTCATGCGTGGATTTGTACCCTCGGAATCTATCATGATTTCGGAATAATGGAATAATAAAGAAGCTGCGGCGTTGATTGAACGCCGCAGCTTTTGCTTAGAGATTAGTCGATGGCGGGATGACGAAGAGCTTCCTTCGTGGCAGCACCGACAATTCCGTCCACGTTTAGGCCTCCGAGGAACGGGCCAGCGTACTGCTGAAAGTTCTTGACAGCGGTTTCGGTATTCTTGCCGAAATAACCATCAATAGAGCCAGGATCATAAGCGAGATAGCTTAGGCGGGTTTGGACATTTTCGACATCCGTGCCATGCATCAGGCTACCGGAGACGTATTTCAGCGTGCGAGTTCCGAAGTCAAGCATCGCTGTGCGGCGATCTTCCTCGTCGAAATACTCATAGTCTTCACCACCGGTTCCGCCGCCACCACTGGAAGTGCCATCGTTAATGTGGACAAACAACGAATTCCAGTCGCTGGTCTCACCGCTGCGTCTACGGATTTCATCGTTCTTATCCGTATCATGACCGCAGACGTAGATGTTGCCGTCAGAACCTACATCGCGGGATACAATGACCGCATGATTGGCGTTACGGAGGGATTTGGCACTGGTGCCGCTATCCAACGTAAAGATAACGTCACCACGCTTAAGAGAAGTAGGATCATCGAGGAGCACGACGTCGAGAGACTGGACGAAGCGGCGGAGCGACTGTGCGCCGCGCCAGGCGGTCGAAACGGAAGGGCTGGAATAGCCGGGATAACGATAGTACCAGGTATCGGTCATCGCAATACCACCGGCATACAGACACTGCGAGACGAAATTCGCGCAATCCGAAGAACCTTCATAAGTGGCATAATCGATGTAGTTGGGATTATAATTGTAGGCGTACTGCTTCGCGTAGGAAACAACGTTGTCACGATTATAGGACATTGTATATTTCTCCTTTTTTGTTGATTTGCGTTCGTTTGACTGGCCAGTTTCCCTTGCGCTATATACATGTTATCATAGGGGAAGATGATTTTAAAGTGACAAAACAGCGACAAAACAGCGACAATATAGTGACACGGGACACGGCGTCAGGCTTCGTGCAAAAACCGAAGAATCTTTTCGAGCGCCTTATTCTGATAACGCATGAGCGTGCGACGCACTTTGGGAAAGGTGCCGGTTCTGGCGGCATATTCTTCCTCCAGCTGAGACCAAATAACCTCATCGATCAAGTGGCGCTGGATGACAAACAGCTCGTCGTCATTGAGCAGGGAGAGCCAGTTTTCGATCATCTGCTTTTTTTCTTTGTATCGCTTTATACTATTTCTCGTCTAAAATATAGATAGAATCCATTTTCTGCCCGTGATGCTTT
>ERZ839823.470-NODE-470-length-57273-cov-5.379828_pt1 | contig 57273 bp, 54 predicted proteins | sample MGYA00519862_ERZ839823 | MGnify/ENA primary metagenome ERZ839823 (study PRJEB31850, sample SAMEA3708853) | human gut metagenome | biome: human gut; feature: human-associated habitat; material: faeces | place: China | collected 2014 ...
CTGTACCATGTTGGCCATGACCTGACGGTGCAGGCGTGTGAATTTGTGGTGTAATTTCAATAGTATCAACCTTAAATGCTGAAGTGTTACTAACTGATAATGTTATAATTCCTAAAATCAGAATAATAAAAAAGAACAGTGTAAACATTTTTACCTGTTCATGATTTAAAGTATATTGTTTCATTACAAATGGATTTGTAAAAAACCTTATATGCTCTGGATCTTTTAATACACTATCCAAAAAAATTGCTGTAAATGAACTAATATACAATAATATAGATACTGCAACTGCAATTATTAATACCCTAAATATAATTTTTTTCAGAAAACTACTGTCACTTTTTTCTTTTGTCAAATAAACACCTTCTTTCTATCTTTCCCAATCCATTCCATGTCCCTTTTCTTCTTCTCTCTGCCATTCATCAATAGCTCTCGCAGAATACTCTTGTAAATTTGTCTGATGTGGATATGAATTACCTTTGAATCCCTCTATGATTGAAAAAAGCAAAAACAATCTATCCAATTTCTGCAATTCTCCAATATCTTTTGCCTCATATTTTCCAGAACGAATCTCTTTTAATCTTTTTTTATTTTTTTTGAATTTTTCTTCCAAGGCCTCTTTTGTGTAAGCTTCTTGAGGATAAAAAGATTTATTACTAATCGACTGATGCCCTTCCTTAAAAAAGGAAATATATTTATGATTGTCATCCCATCGTACATGATATCCTTGCTGTCCCATTAATTCAATAAATTCTTCTTTCGACGTTGCTTTATAAGCTGCATTCCCTACAATAAAAAATGTTTCTGTTTTAAAACTCATAGGCCATTTTAATTTATCTGGATCTTTCTTCCAATGTTTTCTGTAATTGTCCATAAATCTTTTTCGCATTGCTTCTTTCGTATAATTTTCAGGATTTTCAAAAATCTTGTTTCTCATTTTTTTACCGTATGGGTTCGTAAATAATACATATTTTTCTTTATGTCTCCATCTTACCTGGTATCCTTGTTTATTCATCAGCGAAAAAAATTCCATATGATCTTCTGCAATATCGAGTGCTGCATCTACGGCCAATTGGGTTTCTTTTTTCCAACTTGTCCCATTCATTTCTGCGTTTTTTTCTGCTGGTGACTTATTCCTTACTACTTCTTTTTCTGGAAGAATTGAAAGATTATGCTCCTTGCATAATCGATCCGAAACACGTCTTAAAATCTTCAAATCTGCCAACTGCCATTTATGTCCATCGTCTACATTTACCGTATTTACAATAAAATGTGTATGGATATGATCTCTATCCGTGTGTACTGCATATGATATTTGAAATCCTTCAAAATTTTTTTGCTTTACAAATTCATCTGCAATCTGTTTGGCCAGTTTCGGTGTAACCTCTCCAGGCTTGAAAGATTGTATATAATGCATACACATTCTTTTTCCTTCCTGGTCTTTTCCCCATAATCCCTTCGTCAGCATAAACTCTTTGTATATCTTATCCGGATCAGATGTATTCATCAGAAACGTACCACCCTGCAATTCTTGATCTGTTTTTTCTGGATTATGCACGTAATGCAGAATATAATTCATTTTGCTCTTTGTATTGTATTTCATATATTTTCCTGCTTTATCCTGTGCCTGGGTCACGGTTGCCATGATTATTTATCACCTCACTGATCTCACTTAATTTGTCATATGTCATTTGCAGCATTTCTAAACACTCGGCCAGATTGACACTTGTAATTCGTCCTTCATGGGCAAGCATTGTCAACTGATTTAGATTGTTTCCAATTTTTGCAACCTGTATGTGCAAATCTCTGATCCCAGAAATAACAATCACTGGATGATCATTGATCGCCTTTCTTACATAATCTGAAAAATTCAATCCTGTATCTTCCAATGACAAGAGAACCCTTTTTTCTTCTTCCTTACTCATTCGGATTGTTTTTCTTCTATCTTTCATGGGTTTTTACCTACTAATTGGTCATTAAAATCTTTATATCCATTAAATGGAGCCTCATCCCAAACATCATACTTTGAACCATAACAATCCCTCAATTTCTTAGTCTGTTCTCGTCCCCATTTATCGTTATCGAGATGTAAAAATATTTTCTGAATTTCAAAATGCTTCAGATATTCTTTTAATGCTGTATCTGCCAAACAGCAAAGTGCAACATGATGATCTTCGATTGCATTTGGATAAAGTGTTAAATAACTCATCATATCAATGGGAGCTTCATATACATGCAATATTTCACTTTCTCCTGGCAAATGAACGGCAAATCTTTTATCACTTCCCTGCACTTCTCCTTTAAATGCTTTACTTGTCATTGTACCTCTGATTACACACTGCCTTGGAACCCCTTCGTAGTCATAGCCGACAAATACACAGCTGTGATATTTATTTTCATACAACATTTTTTTCTCTATAAATTTATCGACTACCCAACGATCGATCTTTCTGGTTTTTATGAGATATGCATAAATATGACGGAAACTTTCAGCTCTCTCCGGCAGAGAAAATTCTACGGTTTCTTTTTTCATCGGTTCTCTCTTATATGTATCAAGACCTCTAATTCCTAAAAGATAAGATACAGCTTCAATGAACGTGCAGTCTTGAATAAACATTACTAACTGTATCGGACCACCACCATAATTGTTTGCACTTCCAAGATTAGCAGAGAAACAATTGAATGCATTTTTTGAAGGTGTGATATATAAGCCTCCATAACCTGATACTTTGTATGTATTCCTTTTCTGTTCAAGTGGCAAATTCAATTCCCTGGCAACTCCAAGAATATCTCTTTGATCAGCTTCTAAGATCTGTTCTCTTGAAAATCTTTTTCTTCTCATACTTTCCCCACTTTCTTTAAATGTTCTTCTATTTTCTTCAATTTAGGAAAAATAATATGAAATTGTTTATCTGAAAGTCCACATAAACTTATTTCTTCATTTTCATATTTTTCTCCAACAATCAGCACATTTCCTAAAATCACCTCTCCGTGAATATCTGTCTGGTATAAGTACGAAGCAATTTTATTTAATTCTGCTTTTGAATTAAATAAAAATTCTTCATCTACCATCATGCTTACCTTTTCTCCAGGTTCATGTCTATTAATTACATGTCCAGCCCCAATTTCTGTATATAATCTCACTGGTTGAACATGCTGCATCAATCGACATTCGTTTCCTATGTATTTCTTTAATTGTTCCCAATCATCTTTTTGGGGATATTCTAATTCTTTTACTTCATCATCTTGCGTAATCAATATCATTTTTTCCATTTCTACTTGCCATCCTTTCCATTTTTATTTTCTTTTGGAATAAGAAAAATACAGAATGATTTCTGTACTTTTCTTATTTCAAAATTGAAGAGGCTGCCCTGCGACAACCCCTTCTTCGCTATTATTTACTACTTACGTTTCTTATGCGTTATGGTTTCTTCTACGTTTGTGGTATATAAAAGTATCCATTTTTTTATTTCTTTAATTTTCTTCTTTTTAAGAAGATCACAACTGCTCCTGCCATCGCAGCAATCATAACTGCGATATATAATGGCATATTTGCATTATCTCCTGTCTTCGGAGATGTTACGCTGTTATTACTTTTTGTTACTGGAGTTTTTGCTACTTTAATCTTAGCCTGTGAATTTCCATCATGAATTCCTTCTCCGTTAACTGTTGCTTTGTTGATCAGTGTCTTTCCTTTGGCTGATTTTAAGACTTTCGCTTTATAAGTAACAATTACTTTTTCACCATACTTCAGACTTGGAATTTTCACTTCTAATTTATTACCTGAAGTTTTGATTGTGTAATCAGAAATTCCTGTTACCTTTACACTGCTTGTCTGTAATTCCAGACCTGCAGGGATCTTATCTTTGATCACAACATTTTTTGATACTGAATTTTCTTTTTTCAGAGCAACCGTAATACTATAATTTACCATGTCTCCTACTTTATATTGTTTCTTATCAGCATCTTTTCTCATGTCAACATCCTGTTTTACAACCTTAACAGAATTATCATCCGATACTTCTTTTGCATTGTCACCCTGCGTTGTTGCCATATTCTTATAAGTCCCAATTTTCTTATATACAGCATCATAGGTGACTTTCATTTCATCATCTGATGTCATGTTCTTTCCTGTCTCGATTGCAAAATATGTTCCATTTGAAACAATCTTACAGTCTTTTGTGATATCTGATCCATTCCATTCAACTTTTACACTGTCTGCATCAATATCGACTGTGTTGTTATCAAACTTGTCCTTGATGATCACATTTCTTGCTGTTGCATATTTATTTTTCTGATTGACAACGAGTGTATACTTTCCAGTATTACCTACTGCATACTCCTTTTTATCAGAGGATTTCTTAATTGTTAATTCCGGTGTTGCTTCTTTCACATCGACAACATTTGTTGCCTGATCCATGTTCGTATTATCTGCTGTTGCAACAACTGTGTTTGTATATTCTCCAATTGCATCAAAGAATACATCATAACTTACTTCCATGTTATCTTTATCAGATAGATCCTTGCCAGTTACAATCTTAAAACTGTTATCAGTAAATTCCACCTTACAGTCTTTTGTAATATCTTTTCCATTCAGCTTGACAAGCATACTTTCCTGGTCGTATTTCATACCCTTTTCCTGTACAAAATTATCTGTAATTACAACATTTTTTGCTGTAAGTCCTTCTCTTGTCTGTTTGATCTTCAGAGTATATTTCCCTGTCTGGCCTACTTCATACTGTTTCTTGTCAGATTTCTTTTCAACGGCAAGTGCTGGTGATTGGATTGAAATGTCTTCGTCATCTTCTCCGCCACCGGAAGGAATCTGTGGATCATCTTTAATTACATCTCCATTCGTATTCTTTGTTGCCGGAGCGGTAAAATTGTTATCTAACTGTCCATCTAATGCTGCTTTATCAGTTATAACCGCATCATAAGTCACTTCCAATTTATCTGTCAGATTCTTTAGGCTTGAATATGGCTCAATTTTAATACATGGTATATCAGCATTTTTCAAGTTGTATGGAGTATTAATTGTAAATCCTGTTCCATCTGCTTCATAATTAATTTCAAGATCTTTTGTAATATCCTTGTCATCAGAAATTACCTTTACAGTTCCCTGCTTAATCTCAAGTCCTTCTGTCTGCACAAGATCTTTTAATACGATATCTCTCATGAATGTTCCTGAATTGCGATTTGTAATTTCAACAACATAAGGTACTGTATCTCCAACTTTAAATTTCTGGTCAGGTGCAGTCTTTTTAACATCAACTTTTGGACTATTTATATAAACTTGTTTTTCATCTTTTTTCTCTGGAATACCTGCTGCAACAGCACTTGCTGTATTATCTACTGTTGTTCCGTTTGCTGCCACAAGAGCTTTGGCATCATATTCCACAATAATCTTTTTGCCAGATGGCAGTGCATAATCTCCTTTTGATCTTAATACCCATCCATTTCCTGACTGTTCCACTGTATAATCTTTTGCATCGATTCCTGTTACTTTGACACTTGAAAAATCAAATATAAGACTATCTGGCAGGCTTGTATCTTTGATCGTAAAGTAAGCTGTATCTGCATTTTTATTAGAATTACTTACTTCGACTGTATAATGAATAGTATCATTCACTTCATTCTCATAACGATTCACTGTCTTTTTCACATTCAGCCCTGGATCGTTATTGTCATCTGTCGATAGTTCAATTAATGTCTCTGGCTTATTTGTTATTACATTAACACCATTGATCTCAACACTTGCAGTATTATTTTCTTGAATGGTCTTCATGTCTTCGGAATAATGTCCATGTTCTTTCCATGTGTTTTTTAGATTGTCTAACTGTTCTTCCGTAGCATTTTCTGGCACATCCATTTTTACATTGATTTCAAGAATATACGCAGCGTTTTTATAAAAATCTGCTTTTGACGGATCTTTTAAAGTAGCTTTCACTTCATTAGCTGCATTCACGATATTAAACCAAGAAGAAACATCAGTTCCTTTATCTGTCTTTACTTTAATACTATTAATCTTCAGACAACTTTCAATGCTATCTTTAAAAGCAAAACTCTTATATTTATCTGTTGCATTCTGTGCAATTTTTTGTTTCACTGAATATGTCCAGCTGCTTCCAAGATCTCTGATTGTATTTTTCACTACATTGGTTTCATCTGAATCTGAAACAGTTTTTTCAGGCCCTTTGATGATTGTTTTTACTTCATTGGATGGAAGATTTGTACCATCGATGATTGTTTTTGCACTATTGTTCATAGTGATCGTTTTTGCTGTCTCTGAATAATGTCCATGCTCTTTCCATGTAGCTTTCAATGTTTCAAGCTGTGTCTCTGTCACATCGTCTGGAATATTCATTTTTACATTAATCTTCAAACGGTAGATCGTGTTATTGTAAAAAGCTGCATTTTTCGGATTCTTCAGCTTTGCAACAACTTTATTACCTGTCTGTGTGATGGTAAACATGCTTGTGACATCTTTCGTTACTGCATTTGCATTGTCTGCTTCTACTTTGACACCGTTAATTCTCATACAGCTTTCAACCTGATCTTCGAAAGCAAAACTGTCATAATAGAAATTCTCCGGTGTTCCATCCGGTACTGGCTGCTCTACAGAGTAAGTCCAGTTTTCAGCCAAATGATCTACTGTATTTTGCTTCACATTTGTTTCATTAGAATCACTGACAGTTTTGACTGGATTGGAAGGTTTGAATGTTGTCATAACCTGTCCAGATCCAACATACTGTTGAACTCTCGTTGGTCCCCAACTTGAACTGCTGTCTCCCGGACGTTTGTCCATACGGCCAAACTTGTAAGCAAAGCTGTTCCCTGAAAAAATAAATGCTGCCGTTGACCAGGCATCATTCTCTGCAAGCTTATTGTCTTTTTCAGCATAAATACTGAATCCGCCACTTGTTTTCATGTAAGCTAAATGTGTATCACTGGAAACATATTCTCCTGCCAAATTTCCTGCTTTCACACCAATATACTGACAAGCATCAATATCTGTTAAAGAGATATTTGTTTTGACTGTTACTGGAGTTGTTGTTCCTGCCTGGTAGAACTGTGATTTTACCGTCATCTCACTGATTCCTATGTAAGCAGCATCTGTGATTCCTGTCCCTAATGCCACGTAGCCATTTTGACTTTTCCACTTAGCAATTCCGGTTACAGTACGAACAAGGTCTAATGTGATCCAACGACCTTTAGAGCCATCTGCGTTACATTGAAATAACTTTAGATTACTGATCTTAATCTGAATATTATTTGCCGTGTTATTCGCTGTCTTAAACCACTTGTAGTTCTTTAACCAGGTTTCAAGCGTTAATTCTCTATCCTTGTACTTTGATGGAGCTACACAAGCAGTTCCTTTTACTACGGTTACTTTTGTTTGTTTTGTTTTTTGAATTCGGAATCCATAAGATGCATCAACCTTTAGAGCCTTGTTCTTTTTATCTGCATAAGACGAATACTTATGTTTACCTTTACCATCGTCTACCCACTTACCGCCTTCGGTTGTTCCTTTTTTTATCTTTACTGCCTTACTAGTATCCACAGCAGCTGCTTGAACGAAAGTAGGTGATGTTTGACTTATCAATCCCGACAACGTCAAGATCATCGTAAGCAGATATACTGTTACACGTCTGCATAGATTGTTGATCCCCTTCCAATATTTTTTTATCATAATCTTCTCCTCGTATTCTTTCATTAAAAAAAGCACCTTGCGGTGCTGATACGTTTTCTCTATCTGTCACATGGGCTTCTGATCCTACACATATATGCTTCTCCTTAAATTTTTGCAATAAAAAAGGACAAAGTAAACATCATCTTACCTTGCCCTGATTCTAATCTTGTCTATCATCTAATTATCTGCTAACACTAATCCAGCCTTTAAGTCCCAGTAAATATAACTCATCATTTTCCATAATAATTAATTTTCCGTCTTTGTATCCTCTTACTTTATAATATAAACTATAATTAGGAATTTCTTTGTAATCGTAATCTTTTCCATAGTATACTTTTGTTTCACCAGACTCCAACTTAAAGTCATAATCCTCTTTTGTCGGTTCTTTCACATTTGATGGATCTCCCACAGCAACATTTCCATAGATTGTTACACCATGCAATGCTTTAAATGAAGCTTGATCTCCATTTGCATCTGTATCCAGAAAATATGCTAAATTTCCAATTGCTATACGAGGTGTTCTTTTATCACCATAATTATTATAATAATAGTTTACATACCACTGATAATCATTGATATAAAATCCATCATCTTTCACATATCGAGACACATGTTTCTTTTGTCTAGCAGCTGTTTCCAAATCCTTATTCAACTGATTAGTATCTATCTGACTTTCCTTATCTGGCGGCATCTGAACTGGTTTAGAATTTTGCTGATCATTTTTTATATCATATGCTTTCTTATTCAATGATTTCACAAGCTTCTTATTTTTATAAATTCTAATATTTACTGTGTTTTTTCCAGCTTTTTCTTTCATCTTCACAGTAAATTTTCCAGAATTTTTATTAGCTGTCGCCTTGTATGTTTTCTTATTCATTCTGACAACAACACTATACTTCTTTCTTGTATAACCTGTTATTGTTTTTGAATTCATAGAAAAACGTTTAATCACTGGTTTCTTTGCAATTACATAAATCTTTTTCTTAGTGTAATATTTATTCTTGCGGTATACCTTAATTACTAATTTCTTTCCTGGTTTTTGTTTTGGAATCCTGATCTGAAATTTTCCTTTTTTATTTGCTTTTGCTGTATATGTTTTCTTTCCAACTTTTAATTTGACTTTATAACGTTTTTTTGTTTTTCCTTTTACTTTTGTTGTCATGTTATACACTGTGTTGACTTTTAATTTCTTACTCGCTGCATCGACATTTGTTGGAATCATGGTCATTGAAAAAAACAATGCCATTGCAACTACTGCACTTTTCTTAATCTTTCTCATATTGTTTCCCCCATTTCTTTTAATTTATTACTTATATTTTTTACAACTTTATCCTATCATAGAAGGTGTCCTATAAAAAGTACTTTGAAAAACTTCCATTATAATTATTTTTATCATAATTTCTTTCTAAACTACATTTAAAAAAACGGATCCAAATCCAAAAACAATAGCAATTGATGTCAATATCGGATTAGAATATACAATCAACAAAATAATCAGTACAATAATATTGAGTATCACTAAAATAACTACATTTTTTATTCCTATAATCTCTATTTCTCTAACCCTTTTTATTGAAGAATAAATTAATAACATTATAAAAAATAATCCTAATCCAAAATATATTATAAAATCAGGATCTTCCATTACTTTTATTGCTGCATATAGTTTTTCTGAATATCTACTTTGAATTTGATAAAGCCTATGATTATAAAAATGCAATAATAATATATATATTATTGTCGTAATATAAACTGCAATATTTTTTGTATAAATTATTTTTTGTTGATTCATCTTCCTACCAAATCTTTCCTATTATAAATGCTATAATGGCCCAAATAAATGTCATTTTAGCAATATCATACTGGTTGTCTTCCGTTCCTGTTTTGATCCAATGATACAATTTGTGCAAAATATCTATTGTATTTTTCACATAAATGCACATAGATAATAATACAATAACAACATAAGATCCAAAAATCTCACCTCTTACAATAACAGTCATAATTCCTGCTATATCCATAACTATTGCAAAAATCAATCCCATAATATTAATTTCAGATCTATTGTCCCATCTAAGCAATGATGGGGCTGCAAATAAAGTGAAAATACTAACTGTTCCAATAATACCCTCTATAAATTCTGTATTAAATTGAGAATAATTTTTGCTTAATGCAATTGCTTTAAATTTCGCAGATAATGGAACTAAATTCCATCTACTCCATTCAACAAATAATAAGCTTAGAATACCTGCAATTCCAATTATCATAAAACATTTGCCAACTTTTTGCATTATTATGTCTCGATTTTGCATCTTTCTCACCTCGTAAATATTATATCATATAGTTACTTTAATATAAAGCTTATCATATAATTCTTTCTGATTTTATTGATAACATATTCTATCTTCCAAAATATACTTATTCTTGCTTTATTTTAACTTTTCTATCACTTTAATTATATTATCTATTGTTCTAGCTTCATTTCCTGCCAACCATACCCAAGTTTTTTCTTGATCTTCTGTCATATCAATATCACCTAAAGTGTCATTCAATTTTTTTAAATTGTCTTGTACCATCTCATAATATCTTGGTCTTCTTCTATACCATTCAATATCTTTTTGTGGAATATGTAACACATTAATCCTCCTTCCAATATTCTAACATTATTTTTTTTAAAATGGGCATTACCACATAAAAAATAACGATACACCAAAAACAAATCGTCACCCAATATTTTTATCATTGCATTCTATAATTTCCTTGATCACATATGGTATACCTTCCATTATTATCCCTACTATCATAACTGCCATTACTAAAAATGCAATCCACAAAATCCAAGGATTTTCCTGTGCTTCTGCTATCATAAATATGTCAGCTAGTAGATTATTAAAAGTTCTACTTTTCCAAATAAATATACAAAAACAAATTTGAACACATTTAATTATGACTTCGATTATAATCGTTTTCTTATTCATCACAGCCTCCTTTGACCAAGTACCTTTACCAATAACATAGATTGCTTATTCTAATCCAACAAATTTCATTACTATATATGGAATAAAATTAAATAATATCTCTCCTATAAAATATATCATTCCTAATAATAATGCCGGATACCAAATAACTACTCCTCCTGTCAAAGGCATTTCTTTTATCATTGTTAACATTATTTGAATGATTCGAATTTTCCATATCAAACGCATAACGAACAAATCTATCGAATAAGCTAATATTATAGCAACTATTCTTTTTAATGTTTCTTTTATATCAATACAATTCGATATGCAACATTTATAAGAAGTTTTAATAATGGCACACACTGCTACTAGGCATAAACTTCCTTCAAAAATTCTCATCACATTCATAAATTCTCCCTCATATTTCCTAAATAAGTCGGAACAGAAAAACAAGTTTTTTCATCGTATACAGGTATTCCATCTATTCCAAAACTATATGTTTCACTGATCTTTACAAGCTTTTCATCATTTAACTGCTTACCTAAATTCCTTAAATGACTATTAATTTTACTTGAGTGACTTTGAAAAGTCTGATCTTTTACTCCTAATAATAATTCTTCCATAGGAATCTCTTTTTCAAATTCTGTTAAATCTGATTGTAAGTCTGCATAAAATCTTTGGATTATCTCTTGCCTCTTTAGAACCCGATCAGTCGTTTTATTTTGCTTTTTCTTACTTTTTTTATCTTCTTTACGATTCCAGATTTCCCAGAATGGACCTCCTGCATCTGCTGATTTTGAATTTTCTATAATAAAAGAAAGCTCGTATTTCTTCTGTGATCTGGATCTGCTTCCGACATCAGCAACTTCTACTTTCCCGGATTTATCCATTCCTAACAGTGTTATGAAATGTCCTTTCTTTGTAAAATATCCCGATCCCATAAGTCCTACTACCATGTGGCCAGACTTTAAAGCTTTTTCTATCTGAATCTTATTTTTATATAATCCTTTACATTCAAGTCCCCAGTGATTTGCCATTGCTGGTATTGCACTGTGTAATGAACCCGAAGCAGAATAATATCCATTCTTTTCAGCCCATGAAGCTGTATCTATCGGTGTAACCCATTGATGTGTTAAGTTTGAAATACAGACTGCAACCGCTGTTGGACCGCAGCCTGAAGAATGCAATGACAAATTGTTATGATTCCACATAGCATCTGCTTGATTAAAATAGAAATAACTCCCCAAATATTCTTTTTGACCTTTCTGGTCTTTTGTAAATGAATTTTGGGAAGTTATCTCTTCTTTTTTATATATTTTCTTTTTAGTTTCTGTCCTTTTTTTCTTTGATTGGACTTTCTTGTGTGAATTCTTTTTTTCTTTTCCTTCCTTCTTTTTAGTCTCTTTTCTTTTATTTGTCCCTGGTTTTTCTTTTGAATTGTCAGCTTTTGTCTCTGTCGTGTGTACTTGCTCTGTTTTTGTTACTTGAGTTTCCGTAGTTACTTCTACTCCTGTTATCGATTCCTGATCTGCAAATATCTCAACATCACTAAAAAGCATCATGGCTGCAAAAAATGCTGCCATAGTAACTGTCATTGCTCTTCTTCTCATTCTTTTAGTTTCCTTTCATTAGAAAAGATTCTCTATGATTCTTCCGCATTATCACTTCCATAATAGAGCTTTAATGCTTCATCAATTACCTTATCTATTTCTTTCTGATCCTGCTCTGGAATAAAGTATTTCTCCAAAACTTTTTTACTTACTTTTATTGCTTTCTTTTTTGACTTTGTTTTTTCAGTTTTTTCTTTATCATCTTCTTTTCCATTGATGATCTTAAGTATTGTATTTTCATCTAAAGCATTTCTCTCTGCTACTTTTTTCATCTTTTCAGACATCTTTTTGTCTATTTTTAAATCTTCATTATTAATCAAATCTGAAATAAATCTTTGACAATCTTCTGAAATAAATGATAAATCAACAGCAATCTTTACTCCAATCTTTCCATCATCCAGTTTTTGTTTTAATTCGTCTGACAGTTTATAGATTCTTAAATATCTTTGAATTGAACTCCTGCTTAAATGGAATTCTTCATCTACACTCTTTGTCTCATCATCTGGATTTAAATCAGTACGTCTTCCCTGTCTCTTTAATGCTTCATTTCTACGATAAATTAATTCTGCTTTCTCTGAATGAGACATCTTTTCAAATCCATGCTGTAAATTGGAATCCATAAAAACTAATTCGGCCACATCATCATCCATATCATCATTGATCAGACAAGGAACCCTGTCCAATCCTGCAAGCAAAGCTGCATCTCTTCTATGATGACCTAAGATAATTTCATAATCTTCATTTTCTAATGGTCTAACAACCAATGGCTGAATAATTCCATTAACTTTTATAGATTCCACAAGATCTTGCAAATCCTGCTTTGAATATCTATTTTCTCCCAAATTTCCTTTATGATAATCCTTTAGATGACTGATCTGAATTTCGGTTACTTTATCTCGTGTATCCTCGATATCATCCACACAAAATAATTCATTTAATGGTTTTAACTTCTCTGTCATTTTGCTAATACCTCCTGTGCTAATTTCTTATATGCGATCGCTGCATCTGAATTTTTTTCAAATTCTCCTACTAATTCATGCTTACTAAGAGATTTTCCTACAGCAATTCTTTCTGGAATCTGACTTTCAAAGATATTCAAGCTTTCATAAGCATCTCGAACCATTTGAATGATCTTTCTTGACAAATTATTTCTTTTATCAACTCTGGTAATCAAGATTCCATCAATTTTTAATCCTGGATTTAACTTTCGTTTTGTCATGGCAACAGATCTTAATAATAATTCCATACCTTTTGCAGATAGATATTCAGCCTCTACCGGAATAATCACACTGTCCGCAGCTGTTAATGCATTGATTGTCAACATTCCAAGAGAAGGTCCACAATCAACCAAAATATAATCATAATATTTCTTATACTTTGCCAAGACTGTTTTTAAAATCTGTTCTCTACATGTAGCATTAATCAAAAAAAGCTCCGTGGAAGCTAACACAATACTTCCAGGAAGCAAATCCATTCCATAGATATCAATCATAATATCTTCTTTATCTAATAATTCTTTATCTTCAATCTCTAACTGCATGAGATCAGCAATGGATGAAATGTTTTCATCAAACTGCCCTAATGCGATAGTAAGTGAAGATTGTGGATCAAAATCGACCAATAGCACTTTTTCCCCCGCCTTGGCCAACTCTGCACCTAGATTTAATGTTGTCGTTGTTTTTGCTACGCCACCTTTTTGATTTACGATTGCAATTACTTTTTCTTTCATAGTGAACTCCTTTATATTTATTTAATTTATAATTACTAACAATTTTATAAGGGGGAAGATTAGGGAATCTTATACTATTTGGGGAGTATCTAGTAAAAAACGATATAAATTAAATAATGTATGATTACCGATTCCCTAATCTTAAACATTGAGGAGCCCGTATATGGCCGATAGCACAGCCAGTTTTGAGTATTAAAAAAAGGCACATATCTAAATTGATATATGCCTTAATGTCAGAACCCAAGATGATCTAAATACAAATATTCTTCAACAACAGTCTTATTTAACCCTGTTGAAGTTTACGTTGTAGTTTACACTTGTACAATATAAAATTTTATTGAAGTTTCAGTGAAGAACTAAATCTTCACTGTTTGATAGCTTATGATATACGGCGATAATTGGCGATATTTTGGTAGTTTCGCCAATTTCTTCACCATATCTAATTTATCTAAGAAAAAACTCCATTTTATGCGGTTCTCTATGAAAGTTCGCAAAAGAATTTGCTTAAAAGGTTTATTTCAACTGAGCAGCAACCTCAGCCGCAAAGTCTTCTTCTTTCTTTTCAATACCTTCACCAGTTTCAAAACGAACGAATCCTTTGATTGTAACATTAGCTCCGTTTGCTTTAGCAACCTGTTCTACGTATTTTCCAACTGCCTGTTTTCCGTCTTCAGCTTTAACATAAGCCTGATCTAACAGACATACTTCTTTTAATTCTTTGTTCAGACGTCCAACGATCATCTTTTCGATGATGTTTTCTGGTTTGTCTGGGTTTTCGTTCATAGCCTGAACTTTTAAGATTTCTGTTTCATGCTCGATGTAATCTTTAGAAACTTCATCTCTGCTTGTGTATTTTGGAGAAATAGCTGCAACCTGCATTGCTACGTTTTTAGCCATCTCTTTGATCTCGTCGTTAACTACGTCTGTAGCAACTTCTACTAATACACCGATTTTTCCACCAGCGTGGATGTAAGATGCAACAAATCCGTCTGCTGCAGATACTTTAGCGAATCTACGGATGTTTAAGTTTTCTCCGATAACGGCGATCTTACCATCTAATGCTTCTTTTACAGTTTTTCCAGCTTCTGCTTTAGATTCTTCTGCTAAGAATCCTTCGATATCAGCTGCTTTTGTTGTAAGAGCCTGATCAGCTACTTCTGCTACATATGTTCTGAATGTATCATTCTTAGCTACGAAGTCTGTTTCAGAGTTAACTTCAACAATTGCTGCTTCTTTTGCATCTTCAGATACTGCTACTGCAACAAGTCCTTCAGCTGCGATACGTCCAGCTTTCTTTGCTGCTTTTGCAAGACCGTTTTCTCTTAAAAATTCAACTGCTGCGTCCATGTCTCCGTCTGTGTTTGTAAGAGCTTTCTTACAATCCATCATTCCGGCACCAGTCATTTCTCTTAATTCTTTTACCATTGCTGCTGTGATAGCCATGATTCTTTTTCCTCCTAAAATGAAAATGTGAATAAATTATTCAGCGTCTTCTGCAACTTCTTCAGAGTCTGCATCGATTCCCTGGTTTGCTTCGATAACTGCATCAGCCATAGCAGATGTGATCAGTTTTACTGCACGGATCGCATCATCGTTTCCTGGGATGATATAATCTAATTCTTCAGGATCGCTGTTTGTATCTGCGATTCCAACAAGAGGAATTCCTAAAGTATGTGCTTCCTGTACACAGATGCTTTCTTTCTTAGGGTCTACAACGAAGATCATGTCTGGAAGTCCACCCATTTCTTCGATTCCACCTAAGTTCTTCTGTAATTTGTCTTTTTCTTTGTTAAGTTCGATAACTTCTTTCTTTGGAAGTACGTCAAATGTTCCGTCTTCTTCCATCTCTTTGATCTTTTTCAGTCTAGCGATTCTAGATTCGATTGTTTTGAAGTTAGTCATCATTCCACCTAACCATCTCTGGTTTACGTAGAACATTCCACAACGTTCTGCTTCAGCCTGAATAGAATCCTGAGCCTGTTTCTTTGTTCCTACGAACAGAATCTTTCCACCCTGTGCTACACATTCTTTTACTGCATTGTAAGCATCGTCAACCATTCCTACAGATTTCTGTAAGTCGATGATATGGATACCATTACGCTCTGTGTAGATGTATGGTGCCATTTTAGGGTTCCATCTTCTTGTCTGATGTCCGAAATGTACACCTGCTTCAAGTAACTGTTTCATTGAAATAACGCTCATTTTAAATCTCCTTTAGTTTTTGCTTCCGCTATTTTCATCGTTCTGACAAACCTCTTGGGCACTTATCAGAATTCCAATAGCGTGTTTATTTTTACCTATGACAGTATATCAGACCTTGTCCTTCTTTGCAAGAACTTTTTCATTAATTATAAAAGAATTAATCAAGCTTTGTGATCTCGTCAAATATAAAGTCATTCACTACCTTAATATAGGTTCCTTTCATACCGGAAGATCTTGTCTCGACAACTCCGGCACTCTCTAGTTTTCTTAATGCGTTTACGACAACGGATCTCGTGATCCCGAATCTGTCTGCAATCTTGCTTGCGACTAAGACTCCTTCATTTCCTTCTAATTCTTCTAAAATATGAAGCACTGCTTTGTGTTCTGTGAAGGATAAAGTACTGATCGCGGAATCTACGATTCCTTTCTTTCTTCGCTCCTGTTCCACTTCTTCACTTACGGATCTTAACATTTCAAGTCCGACAACGGTTGTTCCATACTCTGCTAAAATAATATCATCAATGGAATAATTTTCCCTCTGGCGGTACATAAATAATGTTCCGAATCTTTCCCCTGCGATATCGATTGGTGCGATGATCGCATAATAATCGTCAATATCTGACTCAAATCCTAAAGTGGAAAGGCTGACGTTTTCATTTGTGGAAAGGATCGTTAATAGTCTTTCATTTAATGAAAAATCAACATAATCTTTGACATTTCCTGAGATCAGCTGATGAAGGACTTCGATGTGGTCTGCTTCATTTTTTCCTAGGATCTTTCCTTTTTTGCTGATCACAAGGACATTGGAATTCATAACTTCTGTTAAGACTTTACAGATGTCGTTAAATACAACTTTCTGTGAATTATTGTTATGAAGTAATTTGTTGATCTTTCTTGTTTTATCTAGTAACTGTATACTACTCATCTATATTTTATCTCCTTATTCTGAAACTGACTCCCCGGAAGTTTCTTTCTCTTTTGCTTCTTCTGGCATGCTGCATACGAATCCACATTCTTTATTGGAACATACAAGCTTCTTTCCTTTTTCGATCATATAGCTTCCGCATTTCTCACATTTGACTGTGGATGGTTTCTGCCATGACATAAATTCGCATTCCGGATTGTTTTCGCATCCGTAATATTTTCTTCCTTTTTTCGTTTTCTTTAAGACGACTTCTCCGCCACACATTGGACATGGAATTCCGACTTTTTCGAAATGTGGTTTCGTATTTCTGCATTCTGGGAATCCCGGGCATGCAAGGAATTTTCCGTATGGTCCGTATTTGACAACCATGTTTCTTCCACATTCATCACAGACAACGTCTGTTACTTCGTCTTCGATCTTGACTTTCTCTAATTCTTTCTCAGCATTTTGAACGGCGATCTCAAAGTCTGGATAGAAGTTTTCAATGACGGATTTCCAATGGACTTTTCCTTCTTCTACCATATCAAGAAGTCCTTCCATCATCGCTGTGAAGTTCACATCAACGATACTTGCAAATGCTTTCTTCATCATGTTGTTGACTGCTTCTCCAAGCTCTGTGACATATAAGTTCTTCTTTTCTTTGACAACATAACGTCTTGCTGTAATCGTTGAGATCGTTGGCGCATAAGTACTTGGTCGTCCGATTCCAAATTCCTCTAATGTCTTAACCAGAGATGCTTCTGTGTAATGTGCTGGTGGTTGTGTAAAATGCTGTTTTGGTTCTAGTTCATTTAATGTAAGTTTTGTATTCTCATCGATGGATTTTAACATTAAGTTTCCTTCGGATTTTTCATTGTTAATGTTATATACGGATAAGAATCCATCGAAAGCGATCTTGCTTGCAGATGCGTTAAAACGGTAATCTCCGGCTGCGATCTTTACAGATGTATTTTCGTATTTGGCTGGTGCCATACGGCTTGCCATGAAACGGTTCCAGATCAGCTGGTATAAACGGAACTGATCTCTTGACAGCTCGTCTTTGATGCTTGCTGGTGAATTTGTCATGTAGGTTGGGCGGATGGCTTCATGAGCATCCTGTACTTTCTTGTCGTCTTTCTTTGCGACAGTTCCTTCTCCGACAAACTCAGCTCCATAAGCTTCTTTGATATATTCTTTGGCTGCTGCGTCAGCTTCCACAGAGATACGTGTGGAGTCTGTACGTAAGTATGTGATCAGACCGACCGTTCCCTGTCCTTTGATGTTCACACCTTCGTATAACTGCTGTGCGATACGCATGGTTTTCTGTGGTGCAAAATTTAACTTGCTGGATGCATCCTGCTGCAGCGTACTTGTTGTAAATGGAAGTGGGCTTTTCTTTAATCGTTCGGTAACTTTTACCCCTTCTACTGTGAATTCTTTTCCCTTTAAATAGGATAAGATCTCATTCATCTCTTCTTCACTGTGGATCTCCATTTTCTGATCTTTGGTTCCAACAAGTTTCGCTTCTAAAGGCTTTTTGCTTCCTTTGACATCTAATAAGGCTTCGAGCGACCAGTATTCCTGTGGAATAAATAAATTGATCTCTTCTTCTCGATCACAGATGAGTCGCAGTGCTACAGACTGAACTCGTCCAGCACTTAATCCTCGTTTGATCTTTGCCCAAAGAATTGGGCTGATCTGATATCCTACGATTCGGTCTAGGACACGTCTTGCCTGCTGTGCATCGACTAAGTTCATGTCGATATCTCTTGCATGTTTGATGGAATCTTTGACCGCTGTTTTTGTGATCTCATTGAATGTGATACGGCTGTAGTTCTTATTTTCCAATTTTAATGCGTAATATAAATGCCATGAGATGGCTTCTCCTTCACGGTCCGGGTCAGTCGCGAGGTATACTTTGTCTGCTTTCTTTACTGCTTTACGAAGAGCTGCTAATACTTCACCCTTCCCGCGGATCGTAATGTACTTTGGTTCAAAGTCATTCTCGATATCAATTCCTAAGGTACTCTTTGGCAGATCGCGAACATGCCCGTTGGACGCGATCACTTCATAATTTCTGCCCAGAAATTTTTTAATTGTTTTTGCTTTCGCCGGTGATTCGACGATAACTAGATATTTTGGCATATAGTATTACCCCTTATTTACATTTTTTTGATATATAAATTTTGATGAGTCTGTTTGATATATCCTTTCGCTTCTAATTGAAATAATGCTTTGATCACTTCTTCATAAGAAAAACCGGATGCACTTAAGATTTCATCAATATGTTTCGGTTTCAAGCTCAACATATCATACACCCTTTTTTCTGCCTTTGCAAGAGATTTTGTATGAAGCTTTGGAAATTTTCGTGAAATTCCTGTGAATTCTGAAAATTCTGTCAAAATATCGTCGACATTTTCAACCAATTTTGCGCCTTGTTTGATGAGTCCGTGGCAACCTTTGGAATATTTATTGGTAATCATTCCGGGAACTGCAAATACTTCTTTATTCTGATCAAGCCCACAATCCGCTGTGATCAGTGATCCGCTTCGCTCTCTGGCTTCTGTCACAAGGATTCCATCACTTAATCCACTGATGATCCGATTCCTTTCTGGAAAATGCCATTTAAGTGGTTCACTGCCTGGCGGGTACTCGGAAATAACTGTCTGATTCGCATACATGTCATAAAATAACTGAAAATTCTCTTTTGGGTAAATGAGATCGATCCCACATCCTAAAACTCCAACAGCTTGTCCATTTTTGTTGATTATCTCTCGGTGAACCGCCCCATCTACGCCTCTTGCGAGGCCACTGATGATCTGTACACCTTGCTCTGCCAACTCTTTTGCGAATTTTTTCGAGATTTCAAAGCCGTAAGTTGTCGGAAATCTTGACCCTACGATCGCAATTGACAGTTCTTTTTCTTCATACGGCTGGCCTTTTTGAAAGATGCCATAAGGAGCATCATAAATTTTTCTTAAACGATTCGGATATGCAGCTTCTTTTTGAATGATAAAACGGATATTTTCACGATGCAAAGCTTCATAGTCTTTCTGAATCATTGCTTCATCTCTTGAGTTGATGAAACGACCGTATTCAAGATCTGTCATGCGTTCCTTTAGAATTTCTGGGTTGATCTTATAGAGTTCTTTTGGATGAATGAAGATATCCATCAGTTCTTTTTGTTTCTTGATCGGCAACATGACTTTGCCACACAGCCAGTACCAGTATAATTTATCTTCCATATTCCAGCACCTCTCTGATAAAATCTGTGTTTCGAAAAGTCATAGCTTCCATTAAGTGAATCGGTTTGATCTCGGATTCATTTTCCATCAGCATGATTGTTAACGCTACTTTTAAAATCTTATCCATTCCTCGTCTTGTGATCTTGCCGGATTGGTAGGCAATGTCTAAAATCTCTTTGCATTCTTTCGATAAATGAATGATCTTGTTTAACTGTATGTGGCTTAATTGACTGATAGCATTGCAGGAATCATTTTTTAGTAAATTTTTTTCTCTTTGGATGGTTGTTTTGATCCGTTTTTTGATCTGACTGGACGTTTCTACCATTTCTTTTTGTTTCGCTTTTTGTAAGTTGTGATCTTTTTTACTGATACATAAAACCATGTCAAATCGGTCTAGGATCGGCCCTGATAATTTCTTTAGATAACGTTTCTTTTCATGATAGGTACATCGACAGATCCCGTCTTCCAGTCCATAACCGCAAGGACATGGATTCATCGTTGCGATCAGTTGAAAATCGGCTGGAAACTGATGATAGATCCCATTTCTGGTGATATCGATCGTTCCATCTTCCAGTGGCTGTCTGAGTGCTTCGATACATTCGGTTTTAAATTCCATAAATTCATCCAGAAATAAGATCCCATGATGTGCTAATGTGATCTCTCCTGCGGTCGGTGTCTTGCCTCCTCCAAGAAACGCTGCCTTGGGGATCATTGGATGTGGCTGGCGAAATGGACGAGTATTGTCTTCTAAATATCTTTGGATTCCTGTCGCATCGTAGATCGCCTGAACTTCCATTTTCTCTTCTTTTGATAATGGTGGAAGGATTGTCGGAATTCTTCTGGCTGCCATTGTTTTTCCTGATCCCGGAGATCCAATGATCAGTAAATGATGTCTTCCAGTGACAGCAATTTCTATCGCTCTTTTTAAATGTTTCTGACCTATGATATCGCTAAAATCTTCTTCTGTTTCTTCTTTCTGATATTGTGTTGTATCTATGCAGCATCTTTGTTGATACGTTCCATGAAAATAGTCCAAAACATCTTGTAAGCTATCCATAAATATGACTTCGATATCTTCCATTCCTCTTAGGGAATTGGCATCTTCCCTTGCCGCAAAAAACTTATGGATTCCTTTTTTTCTTGCTTCTAAAACAATTGGAAGACAGTTTCCAACCCCTCTGATCTTGCCATTTAACCCTAATTCTCCCATAATGCAGATATCCTCTAATTTGCTTGCATCGATTAAATTCAGACACCCTAAAAAAGCCACGGCGATTGGGAAATCGAACGCAGTTCCATTCTTTCTTATATTGGCTGGGGATAAGTTGACTGTGATCTTCATGGATGGCAGGGGATGGCCGATGGAGCGTAATGCTGATGCAACGCGCTCTTTTGCTTCCATAGATTCTTTAGAAAGATAGCCTACCATGGTGAAATATGGCAGGCCGTTTCTGATCTCTACTTCGACGTGGATGAGTCTTCCGCTCACTCCACTGACGATTCCTGTGATTACTTCCTGATAAATAGTACTCAACTCCTTCTCTTCTCAAAAAAGAAGCTGGTTTCAAAATGATATGGTTAGTCTATCACAAAAGTAATATTTTTACAATACTGTATATTCAAAACAATCGTACTTATTTCAATAATTTCTTTAATTCACTCATAAAGGTGTTCACATCTTTAAATTCGCGATAGATGGCTGCGAATCTTACATATGCAACTTCATTTAAGTCTTTTAATTTGTCCATGACCATCTCTCCGATCACGGATGACTCCACTTCTCTTGTTCCCATGTTGTAGATCTTTGTCTCGATCTCATCGATCGCTGCTTCGATCTGTCCCATGGAGACTGGAAGTTTGTGACAGGATTGTACGATTCCATTTCTTATTTTGCTTCGATCATAAAGCTGTCTTGTCTTATCTTTCTTGATAACGCTTAATGGTTCTGTCTCTATCTTCTCATAAGTTGTAAAACGCTTTCCGCATTCATCGCATTGTCTTCTTCTACGGATCGCATTGTTGTCTTCTGCCGGTCTGGAATCTACGACTCTGGAATTCTCGCTTCCACAATATGGGCATCTCATCTTCTTGTACCTCCGTGTTTTTTTCTGCTTGAAGTATATCATTTTTTGCCATAAAATAAAAGCTTTTCTTTTATTTCAGGCATTCTTTTTCGTTGATATCGACTAAAATGGTGTCTCTTCCGATCCTCACGACACATTTGTATGGAATTTTATAGATTTTATTCTTTTTCCCAAGGCACAGGATCATCTTTGTTGTTTTGGGCACGATCAGATAGCAGATCTGTCCAGTATGTATTTCAAATTCGAGGTCTAAGACAAATCCTAAGCATTCACCGGTGTTACAATTGATCACATCTTTTTGCCGAAGTTCGAGAAATTTCATGTCGGAAATCCTTTTTCTTCCTATTATAATAGTATTCTTTTTTTCGATAAATAGACGCAGAAAAAAGCAGAAGATCCAATCTCTAGAATCTTCTGCTTCTTTATTATTATCATTATGAAGAAAGATTAAGCTTCTTTCTTTTCTACTGGTTTTTTAGGTGCTGGTTTCTTAGGAACTAATTTCTTTCCTGTAATGATTCCTTTTGGACATTTACCTGCACATAATCCACAACCTACACATTTTTCATAATCGATCTGTGCAATGTTGTTTTCAACCTTAATTGCTCCAAGTTTACATACTTTTTCACATGCTTTACATCCGATACATCCTGCTTTACATACAGACATTACCTGTTTACCGAATTCTTTAGAGCTGCACTGTACTCTTGTTTTCTTATTTTCTGGTACAAGGTCGATTAAGGATTTTGGACATGTTTCTGCACATTTTCCACATCCTACACATGCTTCTTCATCGATGTGAGCGATTCCGTTCACGATAGAGATCGCATTTTCTGGACATACTGCTGCACAGCTTCCAAATCCCATACATCCAAATTCGCATCCTTTTGGTCCTGCACCTGGTACGTTCATAGCTTCGATACAGCTCTGAACTCCAGAATACTGGTATTTGTCAGATGCTTTTTCGCAAGTTCCGGCACATTTAACGAATGCGACTTTCTTTACGAATTCTCCGGCTTCAACACCCATGATCGCACTGATCTTTTGAGCGGCTGCTGCTCCACCAACTGGACAGCCATTGACTGGTGCTTCTCCATTTGCGATTGCTTTTGCAAGTCCATCACAACCTGCGTATCCACAACCACCACAGTTATTTCCTGGAAGTTCTGCACGGATAGCCACTTCCTTCTCGTCTACAGGAACTTTAAATTTCTCTGAGGCAATTCCCAGTAAGATTGCGATAAGCAGACCGGTTCCTCCGACAACAACCATGGCAAGTAAAATTGCTGATATATTCATCTTCTTTACCTCCTAAATAAGTCCTGAGAATCCGAAGAATGCGATCGCCATTAATCCTGCTGTTAACAGTGTGATAGGCATTCCTTTGAAAGATTCTGGGATGTTGTTGTATTCCATCTTTTCACGGATACCAGCAAGGATCACGATAGCAATTAAGAATCCTACAGAGATACCAATACCATTGACTATGCTGGCGATGAAACTATAGTCGTTCTGTACGTTTGTTAATGCTGTACCAAGAACTGCACAGTTTGTTGTGATCAGTGGAAGGAATACTCCCAGAGATTCATATAATGCTGGCATAGATTTCTTTAATACCATTTCTACGAACTGTACTAATGCTGCGATTACCAGGATAAATACGATCGTATTTAAGTATGTTAAATCTGTTGGTACTAATAAAAATGTATAAATTAAATTTGTAACTGCTGATGCGATGGTAATAACGAAGAGAACGGCTGCACCCATTCCGGCTGCTGTCTCAACTTTCTTAGAAACTCCAAGGAAAGGACATAAACCAAGGAACTGGCTTAATACAACGTTATTTACCAGGGCTGAGCCGATGGCAATTAACAATAAACTTTTCATTCTGATCCTCCTTATTTGTCATCTACAGTTGTGTCAAAAAAGCTTCTGGAACCACAAGCACTGTTTCCACAGTGAGCACAGTCTCCACATCCACTTGTCTGTGGCTGTCCTGGTTTCTGAGGTTTTTTGCTCTTAACTTTATTCTGGATTGCTACTAAGCATGCAAGTACAAAGAATGCTCCAGGTGCCAGAATAAAGATTGTGATTGGTTCATATGCAGATGGCATTACCTGCATTCCAAAGATCTGTCCTGCTCCTAATAATTCACGGAATGCTCCTAAAATTGTCAGGGCAATTGTAAATCCAAGTCCCATTCCAAGTCCGTCAAAGAAGGAGTTGATCGGTCCATTCTTTGCTGCAAAGGATTCTGCACGTCCAAGGATGATACAGTTTACTACGATCAGTGGGATATATAATCCTAATGCATCGTTAACTGCTGGAACATATCCCTGTAATAAGAACTGTACGATCGTTACCAGAGATGCGATAACTACGATGTATCCTGGGATACGTACACGATCAGGGATAACATTTCTTAATGCGGAAATGATCATGTTAGAAAACATTAATACGGCTGTTGTTGAAAGCCCCATTCCTGCACCGTTGATCGCAGATGTTGTTACTGCTAATGTAGGACACATACCTAACATTAATACGAAGGTAGGGTTTTCTTTTACGATACCATTAATCAATCGTTCCATTGGATTTGGTTTCATGTTTAATTACCTCCCTTCAGGCTCTTTGAATATGCAACACAGCTGTTAACTGCACTTGTGACAGCACGGCTAGTGATCGTTGCACCACTGATGGCATCTACTTTAGAATCATCGTTCTTACCAGATCCATCTTTTACAACTTCAAATCTGTCTGCTTTTTTGTTTTTAAAGTTACTCTTAAATTCTGGTTCTTTAGCTTTCATACCTAAACCAGCTGTTTCGCTGATGGATAATGTTTCATAACCATTGACTGTTCCATCATCTCTGACACCTACGGATAAAGTTACATCTCCACCGTATCCTTCTGGGTTTGTTACAGAGAATACATATCCAAGTTCTTTTCCGTTTTTGTCAACTGCTTTTACGACTTCAGAAATTGTGTTCTGTCCAAGATCATTTTTCTTTAAGACAGCTGCTACGTCTTTCTGATCTAATTTTACTGTATCAAATTTCGCTGCATCTTCGAATACGGCTTTGTAAGCTTCCTGTTTTGTCTTCTCTTCCTGTGCGGCGATCGGTGCTTTTGTTACGTTATATACGATACCTAAAAGGAGTCCTGCAATTAATGTGATCACACATAATTTAATACAATCCATTACGAGATTCTTATTCATTGCTCTTACCTCCTTTTTTTACGATTCCAAATGGAGTTGGTACTGTCACTCTCTCGATCAGTGGAACTAATAAGTTGGCAATGATGATAGAGTAAGATACACCTTCAGCCATTGGTCCGAACAGACGGAATAATCCAGTTAAAATACCAAGAACGATCGCATAGATGATCTTTCCGTTCTTTGTAATTGGAGATGTTACGTAGTCTGTTGCCATGAAGATCGCACCTAACATTAATCCACCACTGAAGATCTGTGCTGCCATGTAAGATAGATCAAATCCATGACCACCGAAGATCAGTACGAAGATTGCTACAACTGCAACGTAAACACATGGGATGATTGGGGAGATAACTTTCTTAAATACTAAATATACTCCACCGATGATCAGTAATAATGCGGATGTTTCACCGATCGTTCCTGGGATAAATCCTAAGAATGATTTCATAACATCAACGCTTTTTCCCTGTTCCATAACAGCAAGTGGTGTTGCTGTTGTTACACCATCATATGTAAATGTTGTCATTCTTGCTGCAAATGAGATCATTAAGAAACATCTTGCACCAAGGGCTGGGTTCATGAAGTTCTGTCCTAGTCCACCGAATACCTGTTTTACAACGATGATCGCGAAAATTCCACCTAAGATCGGCATCCAGAATGGTGCCTCTGGTGGTAAGTTTAATGCAAGTAACAGTCCGGTTAATGCCGCACTTAAGTCACTTACTGTGATTGGCTGTTTCATAAGTTTCTGGTAAATATACTCAACGACAACACAGGTAGCAACAGAAATTGCAACTGTCAGTGCCGCAGATGCTCCAAAGATATAGATACCAAAAATTGTAGCGGGTAGTAATGCGATGATAACATCTAACATAATCTTTTGTGTTGAACCATTATCTCTTACATGAGGATTGGCTGACACATGATATAATGTTTCGCTCATATGTATCTCTCCTTTATTTCTTTCTACGGTTAGCTAATACCTGTTTACGACCTGTCTTCATGGACTGTGCAAGGTTACGTTTTGCTGGACATACGAATGAACATGATCCACACTCAACGCATTCTGCTCCATAAAGTTTTTCAAACTCGTCAAACTTGTTATGATCTGCTAATACAGATAATTTTGCTGGCATCAGCTTCTGCGGACAGACGCTTACACATCTTCCACAACGAATACAATTGCTTGGCTGGTTTGCAGCAACTTCATCTTTTGTGAACGCTAAGAAGCATGAGAATGTTTTCACAGCTGGTACGTCTGTTGTAAACATTGCCATACCCATCATAGGTCCACCAGAAATGATCTTTTCAGGCTGTGTTTTAAATCCACCAGCTGCTTCAATCAGTTCTTCTACATTTGTTCCTGTACGGACTTTAAAGTTGCTTGGGTTTTTGATCGCATCTCCAGTCACTGTCACAATACGTTCATATAATGGTTTTCCGTCTTTGACAGCTTCTTTGATCGCTACGATCGTAGCTACATTATCAACGATGCATCCTGCATCTGCTGGTAACATGCTAGAGTTGATACTTCTTCCTGTTGTTGCATAAATTAAAGAACGCTCTGCACCCTGTGGGTATTTTGTCTTTAATGTTGCAACACTGATTCTTGCATCACCTTTTACCAATGCTTCTACTTTGGCAATTGCATCTTTTTTGTTATCTTCAATACCAATGATACCTTTTGCTTTTGGGAACATATCAAGTACGATATTTAATCCTTCAATTAAAAGTTCTGGTGTTTCCATTAATGTGCGGTAATCACCTGTGATATAAGGTTCGCACTCGGCTCCATTTACGATGATATACTCGATCGCATCTGGATCTTTTGGAGCTAATTTTACATGTGTTGGGAATCCAGCTCCACCAAGTCCTACGATTCCGGCTTCTTTGATCGCTGCTAAGACTTCATCTTTAGACATCTGGTCATAAGGTTTTGTCTCGTATGCAACCTCTTTGAATTCTCCGTCATTCTCAATTACGATAGAGTTAACTTTTGCTCCGGCTGGAGTCATTCTTGGCTCGATCGCTTTAACAGTTCCTGAAACAGAGCTGAAAATGTTTGCGGATACAAATCCTCCAGCTTCTGCCACCTTCTGGCCTACTAATACCTGGTCACCCTTGCTAACGATTGGTTTTGCAGGGGCACCGATGTGCTGACCTAAAGGTAAAACAACATCTCCTTTTGGCAGGTATTCGGTGATTGGTGAATTCTTTGCAAATTCTTTACCATCCGCTGGATGAACACCTCCGCTAAATGTAAACAATGCCATTTTAAGCCTTCCTTTCTTCTTTACATTTTTTTCCATTGCGAAAAAAAAGAGTTCTCATGAAATGAAAACTCCTTTGAACACAAGACTTATGATATCATAGTCTTTTTTATTTTTCAATGTTTTTTTAACATTTTCTTTATATTGCATACAAAATTCTGTGTTTTTTCTTCAGAATTCCTTAAAATTCTGAAATAAGTTAACAATTCTGTCGACGCTACTACATTATTTACGGATCTGTCCATTGCCATAAATGATAAACTTGGTTGTTGTCAGTGCATCTAATCCCATTGGTCCTCTGGCATGAATCTTCTGGGTACTGATTCCAATCTCTGCTCCAAATCCAAATTCAAATCCATCCGTAAATCTTGTGGATGCATTCACGTAAACAGCTGCCGCATCGATCTGATTTAAGAATTCTTGAGCATTCTGGTAGGAATCTGTGATGATCGCTTCGGAATGTCCTGTATTATAATGATTGATATGTGCCACTGCCTCGTCAAAACTATCAACAGTTTTGACAGAGATGATAGAATCTAAGTATTCTGTTCCCCAGTCTTCTTCTGTTGCTGGGATGACCTGATCATTTAAGGCACAAACTCTCTCATCTCCACGGATCTGGACACCTTTTTCTAATAAAGCTTCAATGATGGCTGGACCATGACTTTCTAAGATGTTTTTATGTAAGACTAAAGATTCGCATGTATTGCATGTTCCAAGTCTCTGTGTCTTTGCATTGATGATGATGTTCACTGCCATATCTTTTTGTGCAAATTCATCAACATATACATGACAGTTTCCTGTTCCTGTCTCAATAACTGGAACTGTGGAATTCTTTACAACGCTCTTAATCAGTCCTGCACCACCTCTAGGGATCAGAACATCTAAGTAATCGTTTAACTGCATCATCTTTGTTGCTGTTTCATGACTTGTATCTGTTAAAAGCTGAATGCTGTATTTTGGCATGTGACATGACTCTAATGCACTCTGAATCACGTTTGTAATCGCAAGATTTGAGTTGATCGCATCGCTTCCACCGCGCAGAAGGCATGCATTTCCTGTTTTAAAGCATAATGCAAAAGCATCGGCTGTTACATTTGGACGGGATTCGTAGATAATTCCAACAACTCCTAATGGTACTGTCTTCCTTCCGATCAATAGTCCGTTTGGTGTTTTCTGCATATGTTCTACGGAACCGATTGGATCGTGAAGTTCAGCTACCTGACGAAGTCCTTCTGCCATTGCTTCGATACGGTCAGGATTTAGGGATAAGCGATCGATCAATGCCTCGCTCATATCATTGCTTTTTGCATTCTCTACATCTTTATAATTCTCACTTAAGATATATTCCTGATTCTGTACCAGACATTTGGCTGCTTCTCTTAATACTTCATTCTTATCTTCAATCCCTGCTTTTCCAAGAATTATCGATGCTTCTTTTGCCTGTTTTCCTAATTGTTCTAACATTACGAATGCCGTTACTGAAAACTTATAAAAAGTTATAAACCTTTATGTTTCATTCCTACTTCAACGAGTATGCTTTTGTAACGAATCAATTCATGTACTACTCACAAGTTCCTGTACTCTCCATAGGCGTTAATTCCTGACTAACGTATCAGTACATATCTGTAATCACTTGAATATATTATGCTACAGATCGTTTCAGGACATCCTCTCCATATTTTTTAAGATTCAAAGCTGCCTGAAGATCTCTGTCAATTATATTTCCACATTCACATTTGTAAATACGTTCTGATAACTTCAGATCTTTTTTGATCTTTCCACAACAACTGCATAATTTAGAACTTGGAAAAAATCGATCTGCAATGATCACCTGAATATTGTTCCACTCAGATTTATATTCCATCTGCCGCCTAAATTCATAAAATCCCTGTTGTTGAACTGCTTTGGATAAATGTCTGTTTTTCATCATTCCCTTTACATTTAAATCTTCGATACAGATAAAACTTGGTTCTCGTTTTACGATCTCTGATGTTATATGATGTAAATGATCATGACGGATATTGGTCAGTCTATGATTTAATATTAATAAAAGTTTTTCCTTTTTGATCACATTCTTCGTTTTACAGTATTCCTTTCCTTGTTTATTGTTCTCGTATGAACGAGAGATGCTACGCTGTAATCTGCGTTTTTGTTTCTCTAGTTTCTTAACTTTTTTCGTTTTATTGATGTTCTTATATTTATTGCCATCAGAACATATCGCTAAATCTTTAATCCCTAGATCAATCCCTATCCCATCATTGGAGGGAACGGTAACAGAATCTTCGTATTCAATGCCTACTGTGATCCACCAGTTGATCCCATCATATCTAATACGGGGATTACTATAGTTACAATCCGTAGGTATCCGATTCTTTTCCGCAAGTCTGATCCAGTTTATCTTTTGCTTATTCTTCTTTTTGGAAGCAGCAAAACCCTCAATTTTTACATGCGTATCTGAAAATTGGATCTTTACATTATCCTGATAAAAAGATGGTATAGAAAATTTTCGGCTTTTGAATTTAGGAAACTTTGAACATCCTTTGAAAAATCTCTTATATGCATGACAAGCATCTTTGATCGCTTGTTTTGTTACATTATTTGAAACTTCATTTAACCAGGAATATTCCTCTGTTTTCTTTAATTGTGTAAATTCTTTTCTCAGATCACTATCCGATAGGAACTTACCACCATTTTTATAGTTTTCTTTTTCTCTTCCTAACGCCCAGTTATAAGCGAATCTGGCAGTATTGGCATATCGAAAAAGTTTTGTATTCTGTTTATTATTTGGGATCAGCATGACTCGAATTGTTTTTATCATCTTCTTCACCACCATCATCTATCAGTTCTTTTACAAGTTTTCTTGCTTTATTGGCACATTTGCCTTGTAATTTACAACTAAATACAGTTATTATCTGAACTAAATCTTCAACAAGTGTTTGCCCTGTGCAGTAAGATACAATTTCATATTCTCTATTTGTCGTTCCAGATCATCTTTTTGTTTATTACTTGAAACTCTGCAATAACCTATTACAATTCTATCTAAATTAGGTTTTACATTCATAACTTGATTTAATTGCTCATGCGAATAATATCTATATCCATTACCGGAAGTGTGATGTGGATGAAGTTTACCCTTTTTATCCCAATTCCTTAATGTTTGAGCCGATACACCTAATATTTTTAAAAATTTATTGATAGAATAATATTTACTCATAAACAAATCCTCCATATAATATTTATAATTTATTCTACCAATAAAAATTATAAAATCCAACACATATTTATAAGATTATTTTAACAATCAAGCACCTCCTTTTCGGTGCGGTTTGCATCTATCTCCATCTGTTTTATCTGCTCTAGTTTAATCCTTTTGGTTTTAATGGAGTGATCGATCCATCTTCATTTTTGATACTTACATTATTAAGCTGTGCTCTTAAGTTTGCACGAACAGACTGGATGTATTCATGTCTTAACTTTCTCTGTTCTTCTTTCTGTTCTGGTGTTAACCCAATGGATTTATCCAGATTGTATAATTCATTAATTCTTTGAATATCTTTTTCTTTCATCTGTAATATTTCCTTTCTATATAATACATTGTTTTATCTTATTATGCCTTAAAATATGGGCGTTCTGTTAAATATTTCTTGAAATCAAAGTCTGGTCGTTTGTGTGCTAAGAATAATGTTCCAATCTCTTCTCCTGCAACAACTTTATTGACATTATTTAGATCATCACTATTCACAATGACCATATCTGCTCCTGCATCTGTTACGATATTGGCTGCTGCGATCTTTGTCTCCATTCCTCCGGTTCCGACTTTCGTTACAGCTCCTTTTGCCATTTTCCCAATCTTTTCATCTAAGACTGGTACTTCAGAGATCAATTTTGCCATTGGATTCTTGTGCGGATCATCGGTATAAAGTCCGTCAATATCTGTTAAGAGAATTAAAAGATCTCCTTCTACAACAGCAGTTACGACTGCAGATAAAGTATCGTTGTCACCAAACTCAATTTCTTCTGTAGACACGGTATCATTTTCATTTACAATTGGAATCACGCCAAGTTTTAGTAATTCTTCAAAGGTATTCTTGGCATTATATCTTCTCTCATCATTGAGCATTGTTTCTTTTGTGATCAAGATCTGTGCAGATCCTTGATTGTATTCTGCAAATAACTTCTGATAGATCATCATTAACTGTCCCTGTCCTACGGCGGAACATGCCTGTTTCATTGGAAGGGATGTCGGACGTTTTTCTAATCCTAAGGCTTTAAATCCGACACCGATTGCTCCGGATGATACTAAGATCACATCTTTACCGCTGTTATGTAAATCTGTTAAGACACGGACTAATTTCTCTAAACGGAATAAATTAATGTTTCCTGTTGCTTTGTGGATCAAAGAAGATGTTCCTACTTTGATGACGATTCTCTGTTTATCTTTTAGTTTTTCACGATTATTCATTTTCATTCACTCCTTGAAAGGTATTTTACACTGTAACGAGGGCTTGTGCAACCTTAATTCCATCCATTGCTGCAGAAGTGATACCTCCGGCAAAGCCTGCTCCCTCTCCGCATGGATAGATTCCTTTAATATTACTCTCGAATCCTTGATCTCTTTCAATCCTTAACGGGGAAGATGTTCTTGCTTCGATTCCGCAAAGAACGGTATCTTCTCTGTTAAATCCTTTGATCTTTGTATCAAAATATTCCATTCCTTCGCAAATTGCTTCACTAACTGGTTCTGGAAGGCAGTTTCTCAAGTTTCCAAAGCTTGTCTTTCCTTTGGTATTCGGTGTAATCTCACCAAAAGATTCTGTGATCTTTCCTTCTCTGAAATCTTTTAATGTCTGTACCGGAATCTCTCCTTTCCCTTCATGAAACGCTTTTGCTTCCCATTTTTGTTGGAATCTTACACCTGCTAATGCATCATCTCCGTCAAAATCATAGGGTGTAACACTTGCGATGATCGCGCTGTTAGAATTCTTTGCTGCTCTATCATGATTACTCATTCCATTAACAGTTAATCGTTCTGGTTCTGAAGATGCGTTGACAACAAAACCTCCTGGACACATGCAGAAAGAATATACACTTCTTCCATTGTCTGCATGATAGGTCAGTTTGTAAGATGCTGCTGGAAGATTGTATTTATCTGCACCTTCTCCGTACTGGGAATGATCGATCATCTCACGCGGATGTTCCACACGAAGTCCGATCGCAAATGCTTTTGGATGCATCTCTAAATTCCGGTCTGATAATACCTTAAATGTATCTCTGGCACTGTGTCCTGGTGCTAAGATTGCTGCTTCTGTTTTAAGTTCTTCTTCGTCATTGATGATCAGTCCGGTTAATTTTCCATCTTTGATCACAAAATCCGTCACTTTTGCCTCAAAACGGACATCTCCGCCAAGTGATTTGATCTCTTCTCGGATTCCTGCAACAACATTTCTTAAAAGATCGGTTCCAATATGAGGTTTATTTTCATATAAGATTTCTTCTGGTGCCCCATGTTTTACGAAAGTTTCTAAGACGAATTTATTTCTTCCGAATTTATCTTTTACCAATGTGTTTAACTTTCCATCAGAAAATGTTCCTGCGCCACCTTCTCCAAATTGGACATTGGATTCAGAATTCAACTCGCCAGTTTCCCAGAAATGCTCGACATCTTTCATACGGTTTGTGACGTCTTTTCCTCGTTCTAAGACGATCGGATTTAACCCGGCTCTTGCGAGCATCAAGGCTGCAAATAGTCCTGCTGGTCCCATTCCGATCACAACTGGCGGATACTTAAATTCTCTCTGATTTTTCGGAAATTCAAATACCTTTTCTTTAACCGCCATGATATTGCGGTTTTTATTCTTTTTCAGGAATTTCTCTTCCTGATTCTTGCTTAATGTCACATCGACTGCATATACATAAGATAATTCTTCTTTTTTCCTTGCATCGATGGATCGTTTTACGATCTTGTATTGTTTATATTCTGTGTTATGTAACGCTTTTTTTATCTTTTTTTCAAATGCTGCTTCTTTGTGATCGATCGGCAGCTTGATCTGGTTGATTCTTATCATTGTCTTCCTATCTGGCTTGCTGCGATGTATCCGGATGTAAATGCCCATTGCAGATTGTATCCTCCGCATGTTCCATCGACATCTAGTAATTCACCGACAACATAAAGCCCTTCTAATAACTTTGATTCTAGTGTTCCCTGTATAATTTCTTTTGTGGATACACCTCCGGCTGTTACCTGTGCCATATCGTATCCTTTGTATCCTTTGATCTGGACTTCAAAGTTTTGGATCATATCTAAAATTCTTTTTAGATCCTTCTTTGAAATCTGCGCAACTGGCTTTCTGGGATCGATCTTTAGTCTCTGTAAGATCGCATAAACCAACTTTTTATTTAAAAATCCCTGGAAGAATTCTTCCACTGTCTTGTAATTACAGTTTTTTAAGAATACTTCTGTTGTTTCTTCTAAGGTTACCATCTGCGGCATGAGATTTAAATAGACTTTTACTTTTTTCTTTCTTCTTAGTGCTTCGATCGCAAAATGGCTGATCTGGAAAATTGGGATTCCAGAGATTCCGTATTTGGTAAACTGGACTTCTCCATGTTCTTTTGCAATCAGTTCATTGTTTGCATAGACACTAATATCACTGACATTTCTGACTCCAGAAGTTTCTTTTAAATATTTCCCTTCCGCTTCCAGTCCTACCAAAGACGGGAATGTATCCGTAATCTTATGATGAAAGTCTTTTGCAAGTTTGTATCCACTCCCATTGCTTCCTAAATTGGGCTGTGCACATCCGCCAGTTGCAAGAATCAGATTTCTCGCTTGAAAACATTTCTCATTTCCATAGACATAAAATGTCGATTTGCGTTTCTCTGCCTTTATCACTTCAAAGTCTGTCAAAATATCGACATGTAAATGTTTTAATTTCTGTGTCAGTGTGTCAACCACCGTTGCCGCCTGTAAGGATGCCGGGTAATAATACCCGTTTTGCTCTGTGATAAGCATTCCGAGGGATTCAAAGAATTGAATCAATTCTTCCAAACCAAATTCTTCGATCATCGGATAGGCAAAGGAAGGTCTCTGCCCACGGTAACAATTCTCATCCATATAAGCATTTGACAGATTGCATCTTCCATTCCCTGTCGCCAATATTTTCTTTCCTAATTTATCCATTCGCTCAAGCAAAAGAACTTTCTTATGATGGCCAGCTGCTGTGATCGCTGCCATCATTCCGGAAGCCCCTGCTCCAACGATGATCACATCATATTTCATTTGTTGTTTTCTCCAAATTATTCGTTTAGCTACTGTATGATTCCAGAAAATGATATACTTCTTCTCTGTTTTCAAAGACAAAATTCTCCTTTAACATATTTAAAATATCTGCTGGGAGGTTTTCTTTCTTCATATCTGTGTACTCAAAAACTTCTTTTGTCTTATTATTGATCACTGCCAGACTGCCATCTAAAATCTTAAGACTGTAGGTTGCTTTCACCTTCTTTTCGGCTTTTGTCTGCTTCTTTAGCACTGTCGTTGTTACCTGAGAGCGAACTTCCTGAATCTTGTCTATATTTTCATTTCTTGTAAAGGCTAGATAGCACATGTATGCACATAAAACAGTGATCACGATCATATAAATGATCAAAAATCGGTTGATCTTCTTCATGATATCACCCTCCTTTGGCTATATTGTTTCCAAAGATGGGATTATTTATACAAAAAGTCCAGATCTGTTACGACTTGGACTTTTGTTATTGTTTTTACAATAAATGTAATTTCTTTGCTAATTTTACGATCAGATTTCCTTTTGGAATCTTTGTAAGTTCTTCTTCTGTAAATACTTTTAATTTAATGATCGCCGCAAAATAGATCAGTGCTCCGACTGGTACTGCAATGATCACACAGATTGCAAAGCATACTCGTCCAAATGGCAGGACGCTTTGAACCCCATACTGGATCAGGAAACATACGACACCCATCACAGCTGCACTTAATACAGGTTTGATAAATGTCTTTGTGATCTCCTGATGGAATCCTGTATATTTCTTGATGGAATGTGCATTTAACAGACACATGACAAGCGAAAATGCCATTGTTGCAAAGACTAATCCATAGGTTTTACAATCTGTATATGTTAATAACAGCCATAAAACAACGATATTAACGACAACAGAGATTGCTGAATGTTTGACTGGCACACGCATCTTGCCCATTCCCTGTAAAATACCATTTGTCAATGTAGACAGGCAGTAGAAAATAACAGAGACTGCACCGATTCGAAGCATTGCAGCTCCTAATCCTTTGGCATATACGGCACCGAAAATAAGTCCATTAATAGAGCTGTTTAACACGCCAAGTCCGACCGCACATGGAATTGCGATCATCATTGTAAAACGGATTGCCATCTGAATGCTATCATTCATATCATCTTTCTTACCCAAAGCATAAGCTGCAGAAACATTTGGCACGATCGCATTGGAAAGTGCGGATGCCATCGCTACTGGTACGTTGATCAGAACATTGTACTGGCTGCTGAACAGTCCATAAAATCCTGAAACTACTTTCGCTGTGATTCCTTTTCCTACTAAAATATTACTAAAGATCGTCTGATCGATCGTTGCACTGCAGTTATAGATCGCTGTACTGAAGATCACTGGTGTGATCGTCAATAATAAGATCTTTAAGATATTTCCATAAGATTCGATATATTTCGTACGGTCATGTTTCATCTGAATCTTAACTTTTGGCTGATATGCACGATAAATAATAAAACAAAAGATCAGCCCTGTTAAAACTCCGACTCCTGTACCAATCGCACTACCTGCTGCTCCATGTCTAGCAATCTCGTATGTGATCGTCTTAGATGGCAGATATGGTAAGATCAATACATATGCCATCAAAATACTAAAGATCGCATTCAAGATCTGCTCGATGATCTGGGAAATGGATGTTGGTACCATCGTATTATGCCCCTGAAAATATCCTCTTAATACTCCAAGGATTCCAGAGAAAAAGATGGTTGGAGAGATCACCTGAAGAGCAAGTGCGGCACCTTTCTGATGTCCAACAAAGGTTGGTGCTCCAAAATATGCGATCAATGATGCGATACCACCAACAACGATCGCATAAACTAATGCTCCATAGAAAATTCTCTGTGCATTGATATATTCTCTCTTTGCAAGTCTTGCAGAAATTGACTTGGAAACTGCAAGTGGGATACTGAAGGATGCGATCAGCAAAATAATATTGTAAATATTATATGCATAAGAATAATACCCCATTCCTTCTTCGCCAATGATCCCAAACAACGGACTACGATATAATAATCCGATCACACGGCAGACAATGGATGCTGCGGCTAAAATCATTCCCTGCATTAAAAATGAGTTTTTGCTGCTTTTACTCATACTAAACCTCTTTCATCTCTTGTATATTTCGTCTTTGTCAGAATCTCTTCCTGACGTTTTTCCATATCTTTTCGTTCTTCCTCTTCCATATGGTCATATCCAAACAGATGTAACATACTGTGCGCGATCAAAAATGCATATTCTCTCTCGCGGCTGTGTCCATAATTCTCAGCCTGTTCCCATACTTTGTCCATAGAGATCACAATATCTCCAAGCAGAAATTCCCCACTTTCCGGGTCAAACGCCATCGGATCTTCTTCGATCTTTGAAAAATCTGCTGGCTGTTCATATTCTGCCATTGGAAAAGATAATACGTCAGTTGGACGGTCGATCTCTCTTTGTTCTTTGTTGATCTCATGGATCGTATCATTATCAGTCAACATTAAGTTCACTTCGCACTCATAAGGGCAGTCCACATAATCAATTGCTGCCTCAATGACTTCATGTGCGATCTTCTCATAAGGGATATTGATCTCTCCCTCGTATTCGTTCTCAATTATAATACTCATAATATTCCTATCTTCTGTTCTTTTTGTTGTTCTTATTCTTTCTCGCAGATCTAGCTGATTCATACTGATCATATGCTGCAACAATCTTCTGTACTAATGGATGTCTTACAACGTCCTTATTTGTAAGTTCACAGACTCCGATCTCTTTGACTTTTCGTAACACTCTTAAAGCTTCTTCTAGCCCTGAAATACTGTCAAATGGCAAGTCTTTCTGTGTCAAATCACCAGTGATGATCGCTTTAGAGCCAAAACCAATACGTGTTAAGAACATCTTCATCTGTGCTGGTGTTGTATTCTGTGCCTCATCTAAGATAATGTATGCATTATCCAGTGTACGGCCTCTCATATAAGCCAATGGAGCAACTTCAATTAAGCCTTTCTCCATATTCTTCATAAATGCATCGGCTCCGAGAATCTCATACAGAGCATCATACAATGGTCTTAAATATGGATCTACTTTACTTTGTAAGTCTCCTGGCAAGAATCCCAATTTCTCTCCTGCTTCGATCGCTGGCCTTGTTAAGATAATACGGCTGACTTCATCATTCTTGAATGCTGTAATTGCCATTGCCATCGCAAGATAAGTCTTACCAGTTCCTGCTGGGCCAACACCAAACGTGATCATCTTATCTTTGATCGCTTCGACGTATTTTTGCTGTCCTAAAGTCTTTGGTTTGACAGCTTTACCCTGAATCGTGTGACAGATCACATCTTTATCAAGTTCTACAAGACTTGTAGATTTTTCTTCCATAGATAAAGATAAAGCATAATTTACATTCTGCTCTGTGATCACATTCCCTCGTTTGGATAATTCAAGTAACTCATCGATCACAGAAATCGCATGATTAACTGCCTGTTGTGTTCCAATGCATTTTAACTGGTCACCACGCAGGATCAGACTTACATGCAATGTCTTTTCAATTTTCTTCATGTAGGCATCAAATTGCCCAAATACATTCCCACCATGTTCTGCTGGAAAATTCATTTCTATTTCAACTGGATTCATCTAATTCTCAGTCTCCTTCTTTGCGTATATTCTTATGTATTTTACCATCTGTTACAAAGTTTTTCAACCTGACAGACATATAAAATACATGTGGTCTGATTCATAGGTTTTTAATATTTATTGCTGTGCCGTCGTTGGTGCGATCATCTCTTCTTGTTTTTTTGTTAATTTCTTGATATTTCGGATTTTTCCAATACTTTCTTCTTTGATGATCGATGCCCTCACTTCATATCGGTTGTTCTTCCTTTGATAATTTTCTTCACAGTGAACAATCTTTGCCCCTTTTTTGGCTTTCTTCGTAAGATAATGTTCGAGCTGTTTTTTTAATTTCAACTGTGCTTCTTTTTTCGTTAAGATTTTCTTTTTTGGCTGGTATTTTTCGGTTGTTTGAATCGTAATTCCTATGGGCAAATAAAAAGAAGTCCCTATTTTTAATGATCTTCTCTCTGTCACTACATTTGTATGATTCTGTTTTTGCTTCGATGGAAAATCAAACTGATATTGCCCCAAATATATATTTTTGATGCATTTTTTCTCATCTGTGATTGTTTTTTCATAATATTCCATCGGGATGGAATTTTCATATACCTCTTTGGTACGCATAATAATTTCACCATCTGCTTTGATCTTATCTGTTTGTGTCACAGTAAAATCATCGCTGTAGTAATAGATCAATCCAGATATCAATGTTGTTCCTTTTTTCACGCTGTCACCGGTACTTACCAATGGTGTCCCGCTTTTTACTGCCATTTTTGTAATGATCCCTGATTTATTTGCCACGATATCACATGGCTTCTTTGGATTCTGCTTTGTTTTGCGATCCAAAGTTTCTTTGATCTCGATATGTAGTCTTGTTCCCTGAACAGAACAGGATACCCACGCAATCTCATCATAATCTTCTCTCAGATGATCTTCCAAAGCATCACAATCAATCTGATATTTTAATGTTCCCAGATGATAGTAGTTATCCGTGACATATTTTAGTATATCACTTTTCGAATATACTTCTCCTCCTGAAACTGTGATTTCCCATAAAAACTGGCTAAAAGAAAATATCATCATCGCACATAAAAATATGAAGAAAAATAATATTTTACGATTTCTATGTTCTTTTAAGAAATATGGCAGCCCCCTTTGTTTTTGTAACGTAAGCTCAACATTTGCTTTCTGTGCTAATGTTACTAATGTTTGATAAGCACTTTTTCTAATACAAAAGGCATAGCCGTCTGATACTGGTTTCAATTCCCACAGTACCAGATGGTTTTTGGCACAGAGATTTAGGAAACGCTCTGTCTGATATCCTTTGACTTGAAAATATAATTGCCCAAATATAAAATGCAGGATCTTAAGCATATGCCATGCTCCTTTCAGAGAATATCATACATATTCCAGCCTTTTGATCTTTCCTTTAACCTTCATCGCTTCCTGTGAGTAAAAATCAACCGTTAAACCACATCCATAGATGTTTAATATGACATGATTTCCCTGAACAGAAATCGTATCCTCATCATACGATACAATTCCCCGATAATTTTCTATGTACGCTTCACAGTTCCCTGTCAAGCTAATGATAAAATCTCCAAACACCACATCTCTTGGAAGCGAAAGTCCTTTGGCGATTGCTTCTTTTGGTTTATTCTTCATGAAAAACTCCTTTTGTGGCATTTGGTTTAATATATGCCGAAAAAAAGCATCATATACCTGTTTTCAGGTAAATGATGCTTATCTTTTCAACTGATAAAAATTATTTAGATTTTCTCTTACGAGCTGCTTCAGACTTTTTCTTACGTCTTACGCTTGGCTTCTCGTAATGTTCTCTTTTACGAATCTCCTGCTGAATTCCTGCTTTTGCACAGTTTCTCTTGAATCTGCGAAGAGCGCTATCTAAAGATTCATTTTCTTTAACGATTACGTTTGACATTCTATTCCCGACCTCCCCTCCAGTCTTGTACTTGTGCATAGGACTGTTTGGGTTTTAATTTTTTGCACTAGATTAGTATATCACATTCCAGAGATTTGTCAACTATGAAATTTGACTTTCTAAAATTTCTTTTACTTTTGCTACTGCTTCTGGGATTCCGGCTGGGTTCTTTCCTCCGGCCTGAGCCATGTTTGGACGTCCTCCACCGCCGCCTCCAACACATCCGGCGATCGCTTTGATCAGGTTTCCAGCGTGTGCCCCTGCTTTTTGTGCTTCGTCTGTTACCATGGCAACTAAGAAAACTTTTCCGTCTTTCTGGGAAGCAAGGACAATAACACCTTCTCCTAATTTTTCTTTTAAATTATCTCCAAGTTCACGAAGCCCGTTCATATCAACATCTTCTAGAGAAGTTGCAAGAACTTTCACTCCTTTGACTTCTTCTACCTGATCCATAACATCTCCTAGAGCATCTTTTGCAAGTTTGCTCTTTAAGGATTCATTTTCACTCTTTAATTCTTTCACTTCTGCAAGAAGAGATTCAATTCTTGTAAGCAGTGTTGCTGGTGTAGCTTTTAATGCTTTGGCTGCTTCTTTTAATTCTTCTTCCTGTTTGTGGTAATAGTTAAATACTCCCTGGTCAGTCACTGCTTCGATTCTTCGAACTCCTGATGCAACACCAGTTTCAGATAAAATCTTAAATGCTGTGATCACTCCGGTATTCTTTACATGAGTACCACCACATAATTCTACAGAGAAATCTCCCATAGAAACGACTCTTACTTCATCTCCGTATTTCTCTCCAAACAGTGCCATAGCTCCTGTTTTCTTAGCATCTTCCATAGACATAACTTTTGTTACAACTGGAAGATCCTCGGCGATCTTTTCATTGACGATCTTTTCAACTCTTGCGATCTCATCATCAGATAATGGCGAGAAATGTGTAAAGTCGAATCTTAAATGTTCGGCATTATTTAAAGATCCTGCCTGTTCTACGTGAGTTCCAAGCACTTCTCTTAATGCTTTCTGTAATAAATGAGTTGCACTATGATTCTTAGCTCCTAATGCTCGGTTCTTCTCATTGACTGTAAAGACTGCTTTGTCTCCTACGTTGAATGTTCCTTCAACTACGTGTCCAACATGTCCGAACTTACCACCAGATAATTTAATAACATCTTCTACTTCAAAAGCTGCATCTCCACTGACGATCACACCTTTATCTGCTTCCTGACCACCACTTGTTGCATAAAATGCTGTCTGGTCAGCAACGATTGTTCCTTTGTCTCCTTTATTCAGAGTAGAAACAACTTCTGTCTCTGTTGTCATGGCTGTGATCTCGCCTTCACAAGTAAGCTCATCATATCCAACAAATTTTGTTGTCATAGCTGGGTCTAACTGTTCGTAAACAGTTGCATCGGCACCCATATAGTTTGTTGTTTTTCTTGCAGCTCTGGCAGTTTCTCTCTGAATCTGCATTTCTTTATCAAAGCCTTCTTTGTCTACAGTAAATCCCTTTTCTTCTAAGATTTCGATTGTCAGATCTAGTGGGAATCCATAAGTGTCATATAATTTGAACGCATCAGCACCAGCAAGTTCTTTGCTGCCTTTTTCGTTCATATCTTTTTCCATATCTGCTAAAATAGACAGTCCCTGATCGATCGTCTTGTTGAACTGTTTTTCTTCCTGAGATAAATGATTGAAGATAAATTCTGCTTTTTCTTCTAATTCTGGATATCCGTCTTTGGATTCACGGATCACGATCTTACTGATATCTGTTAAGAACAGATGATCGATTCCTAGTAATCTTCCATGTCTTGCTGCACGACGGATCAGACGACGAAGTACATATCCACGTCCTTCGTTGGATGGTGTGATACCATCAGATAACATAAATGTAGCAGAACGGATATGGTCTGTGATCACACGAATAGATACATCTGTCTCGTGATCGACACCATAAGTAACACCAGCAATCTTACAGACTTCATCACGGATTGCTTTGATAGAGTCTACATCAAAGATAGAATCTACTTCCTGTACTACAACAGCAAGACGTTCCAGTCCCATACCTGTATCAATGTTCTTGTTCTCTAATTCTGTATAATTGTTGTGTCCGTCATTCTCAAACTGTGTAAATACGTTGTTCCATACTTCCATATAACGATCGCAGTCACATCCTACTGTACAGTCTGGGCTTCCACATCCGTATTTCTCTCCACGATCATAGTAGATCTCTGAACATGGTCCGCAAGGTCCTGCACCATGCTCCCAGAAGTTATCTTCTTTTCCAAAACGGAAGATTCTCTCTGGTGAGATTCCGATCTCTTTCTCCCAGATCTCGAATGCTTCATCATCATCTTCATATACAGATGGATATAATCTATCTGGATCTAATCCGATCACTTCTGTTAAAAATTCCCAAGACCATGCGATTGCTTCGTGTTTAAAGTAATCTCCAAAAGAGAAGTTACCTAACATCTCAAAGAATGTACCATGTCTTGCTGTCTTACCAACATTTTCAATATCTCCTGTACGGATACACTTCTGACATGTTGTTACTCTTGTTCTTGGTGGTACTTCCTGTCCTGTGAAGTAAGGTTTCAGTGGTGCCATACCAGCGTTGATCAGTAATAAACTGTTATCATTCTTTGGCACAAGTGAAAAACTCTTTAATGCTAAATGTCCTTTACTTTCGAAAAACTCAAGATACATCTTCCTGAGTTCGTTGACTCCATATGCTCTCAACGTTTCATCCTCCTAGTGTCATTTCATTATATTATTAAGAAGACCTTGTCTTTACGGCTTTTTAGCTGCATGAGAATATAAACTCATGCAGCTAAATGATCTTCTCCTAATCATGTATGATCTTATGCTTCTTTCTTCTTTGCCTTTGCACGACCAGTTCCGAAATAAATTCCTGCCGCGGAGCATGCAAAGAGAATCGCAAACTTCAATACATAAGAGACTAATTCTGATAAAAATGCTGTCATAATCTTGCCTCCTTATCTTATAAAGTCGATTATACCAAATCGAACTTAGAAACACAAATATTTTCTCACAAAGATTACATCTTAATCCTCTTTTTCTAATAAATCTGTGTAGAAACAAGAATAATTTCCTGTATGGCAGGCAGCTCCGATCTGCTTTACTTTGGCAAGTAAAGTATCTCTGTCACAGTCGATATATAAATCTTTGACATATTGATAATGTCCGGATGTCTCTCCTTTAATCCATAATTCATTACGGCTTCGACTGTAATATGTCATGATTCCTGTCTCGATCGTCTTATCATAAGCTTCCTTGGTCATATATGCGACCATCAAAACTTCATTTGTCTTATAATCCTGTACAACAACGGTTAACATTCCATCGCTGTTTAATTTGAATTCATCAAAACTCATCTTACTGTTTAATGGTTTTGCTTCGTTGCTCATCTTATAGGGCTCCTTTCGTAGAAAGCACATCTGTGATCCTTGAGTCTAAACTTGTTGCTTCATCTAAAGCTTTAGCAAATGCTTTAAATGCTGCTTCGATCATATGATGATTATTTTCCCCATGTAATTTCTTTAAATGCAGATTCATCATACTGCCATAAGATACTGCATAGAAGAATTCTTTTACCATCTCTGTGTCAAATTCGCCAACACGGTCAACGGTAAAGTCACAATCCATCACAAAATATGGTCTTCCAGATAAATCGATCGCACATAGCATTAATGTCTCATCCATTGGAAGCATGAAAGATCCATAACGTTTGATCCCTTTTTTATCTCCAACCGCCTGTTTGATCGCTTCGCCAAGTACAATTCCAACATCTTCAATTGTATGGTGGCAGTCGACATATAAATCTCCTTCGACTTCCACATCAAGATCAAAAAATCCATGGCGTGCAAATGCATTTAACATATGGTCAAAAAAACCGATTCCTGTATGGATGTTTCCATTTCCATTTCCATCAAGGTCAATGGAAAGTTTGATCTTTGTCTCGCTTGTATTTCTTTCAATTGATGCACTTCTACTCATATCTTTATCCTTCCTGGTTATCTTCAAATCTTACTTTCATGGAATTTGCATGTGCAGTCAGCTGTTCCTGATTTGCAAAGAATTCGATGTCTTTGTGTACTGGCTCTAAGGCTTCTCTTGAATAGTAAATGACACTTGATTTCTTGATGAAATCGTCAACACTTAATGGAGAGAAGAATTTCGCTGTTCCGTTTGTAGGAAGAACATGATTTGGTCCTGCGAAATAATCTCCTAGAGGTTCACAACTGTATGCTCCAATAAAGATTGCTCCTGCATTCTTGATTCTTGTCATAACATCAAATGGATTGGCTGTCATGATCTCCATATGTTCAGATGCAATGGCATTTGCTGTATCGATCGCTTCTTTCATATCACTTGCAACAAGAATATATCCGAAAGAATCTAGAGATTTCTCCATGATTTCTTTTCTTGATAACTGATTTAAGAATCCATCGATCTCATCAGATACTTTATGTGCTAATTCTTCACTTGTTGTAACAAGGATCGCACTTGCCATCTCATCATGTTCTGCCTGTGAAAGTAAGTCTGCTGCCACATATCTTGGGTTTGCTGTCTCATCTGCTAAAACTAAGATCTCACTTGGTCCTGCGATGGAATCGATGCTTACATTTCCATAAACTGCTTTTTTCGCTAATGCAACAAAAATGTTACCTGGTCCTACGATCTTATCTACTTTTGGAATAGACTCTGTTCCAAATGCCATCGATGCGATTGCCTGTGCTCCACCAACTTTATATACTTTTGTTGCTCCAGCTTCTTTTGCTGCCACTAATGTATTTGCTGTAACTTTTCCATCTTTTCCAGGAGGTGTTGTCATGATGATATTTTTCACTCCTGCAACATGTGCTGGAACAATGTTCATTAATACAGAAGATGGATAAACGGCTTTTCCACCTGGCACATAAACACCACAAGTCTCCATTGGTGTAACTTTCTGTCCAAGCATCACTCCGTCTTCTCTTGTCTCAAACCAGCTCTTCTGAATCTGTTTTTCATGAAAATCACGAATGTTCTTGATTGCTTTACGAATAACTTTGATCAATTCATCATCCACTTCTTCATAAGCTTCTTTGATCTCTTCTTCTGTAACTAAAATATTGTCTGCATTGATCTCAGCTTTGTCAAACTGTGCTGTATAATCAAAGACTGCTTTATCTCCATTATCTCTGACATTTTTGATAATCGCATCAACTTTATCCTGAAAATCCCCATAGTTTGTAGGACTTCTCTTTAATAAATCTGATAAGATATTTGCAATTGAATCTTTGTTTACTTTTACTATTCTCATGATTCTTTCCTCCGACCTATTCTTTTTCGTCTAAGATCTTCTTTAATGCAACGATGATCTTACTGATACGTTCCTGTTCCATCTTCTGGCTTACCTGATTTACTACCATTCTTGCAGATAGTGGGCAAACCTCTTCTAAGACCTCTAGTCCGTTTTCTTTTAATGTTGTTCCTGTCTCTACGATGTCGACGATCACCTCAGATAATCCAACGATCGGTGCAAGTTCGACAGATCCGTTTAATTTAACGATCTCTACTGTCTGTAATTTCTGATTATTGAAATATTCTTTCGCAATATGTGGATATTTGGATGCTACACGGATGATCTCATTGCTGTTTAAGTATTTCTTCGCTTCTTTTGGTCCACAGACACACATCTTGCAGGCTCCGAATTTCAAATCTAATACTTCATACAGGTTTCTTCCTTCTTCAAGGATTGTATCCTTTCCAACAACACCGATATCGGCTGCTCCATATTCAACATAAGTTGGCACGTCACTTGCTTTGGATAGGAAAAATTTTAATTTTAATTCTTCATTGACGAAGATCAATTTTCTTGTTTTCTCATCTTTCATTTCCTCGCATGTAATACCGATCTCTTCTAATAAAGCCATCGCTTTCTTTGCAAGTCGCCCTTTTGCAAGGGCAAATGTAATATATCTCATGATCTTTTGTTTCCCTTCTTTGTGCTAGATTTGTTGATTAGATAAAATAAAGGATTCCACCAAGGCGATGTTCTTTGGCAAATTTTTCATAATCTGCTTTACTGCACAGATCATTCTTTCTCTCTAAGATGACTTTCTTTCCTTCTTTTCTTAATTCTTCTGCTCGAAGGATCGCATCTTTCATCGTTGCTTCTTTATAAATGATCATGGTATCCATATGATCAGCTTCCATATGGATTCCCTGGCGACTTAATGCCATCATCAGCTCATCTAATACGATCGCAAATCCGACAGATGGGGCTTTCTTTCCAAACTGTTCGATCAGATTATCATATCGTCCACCCTTTAGGACTGCGTCTCCAGTTCCATAAGTGTAACCTTTGAAAATGATTCCTGTATAATAGTTATGTTTATTTAACATTCCAAGATCGAAACTTACATACTGTTCTTTGCCATATAATTTCAAAATATCATAGACATCACGAAGTCTTTTGATCGCTTTCTTAGACTGTTCATTCTCTACCATAGCTTCTGCTTGATCTAAGATCTCTACATCTCCATTTAACTCATTGAAATGTAAGAAGACATCTTTAATCTTATCAGATAAATCTAATGCTTCCACATATTCCATTAATCCGAAATAGTTTTTATTTAAGATCAATTCACGAAGCTGTGTCTTGACTTCTTCCTCTTTGATCGTCTGTGTTAATCCGTTAAAAAATTCAACCTCCCCAATGGAAAGTCTGAAATCTGTTAATCCTGCTGCTAAAAAACAATCAATTGCCATTGCAATGGATTCTGTATCTGCCTGTACAGATGCATCATTGACTAATTCTGCACCTAACTGACATGTCTCTTTTAACTTCAGTTGATAACTTGAGTTATTCAAAAATACGTTTCCTGCATAAGAAAGACGGATTCCCATATTCTCTTCATTAAAATATTTTGCAATACAACGTGCAATGGATGGTGTGACGTCTGGACGAAGAACTAAGGTATTTCCTTCTCTGTCAAAAAATTTAAACATCTCTCTTGCAGAGACTGTTCCTTTTTCGCTATTAAATACGTCAAAGAATTCAAATCCTGGAGTTCTGATCCCTTCATATCCGTAAGATGCAAAGACTTTGTTTAATTTGGCTTTTAACTTGCTTCGCTGTCCATATTCGGTTCCATATACATCTCTGACACCTTCTGGTGTGTGGACTCTCTTTTTATTCATAATTTTGCCGCTCCTTGATACTTTATCGAATTAAAGTGCTACTTAGGTAGCACGTCAAATTATTTGTATTTTACCAATCATTAACTTATTTGTCAACCTTGTTCACTCTAATTCATCTTATCCTATATTACATGAAAATCTTACAACTGGGAGATTACTTCCTCAATGACCTGATCCATGATTTCTACTGGGTCATATACAAGATCCACACTGCAGTATTCACAGATATCTTCTAAGGCTCCAAAAATCCATGGATTTCTTGCTTTGATCGTCTTCATTCTTCCATTCTGCTGTACGAAACTGATGAAAAATCCCAAAGTTCTACTGATCTCATCATCACCTTCTTCTAAAATATCCATTGTGATCACTCCGCCATCGGTATTATCATATGCCATAAATAACAGAGGATTCTTTGGACGTTCTCCCTCTTCTTCCCCTTCTACCATCACTGGGAGATAAGTAAAATCTAAGATCACTTCAAGATCAATCTGTTTCTTATTCTTTAATTCGTCTTTTAAATCCTGATCTTCTAACATCACGGATGGAAATTCTTTTTCTGCTTCTGGAATTTCTTTTACAAACATCTCCCATGTGTCATTTTCAGAATTATAACGGCGTACGATTCCTTCTGCCTGTTCGATATCTGGATTTAATTTTCCATCTTTGACTGCTTCTAATACCATATATAAATTTTCATAAGTTTCTGTAAGAAGTGCTACTTCATCTTCATCTAACTGATATGGTTTGTATCCTTTTTTATAAGAAACAAAATAAATCCAGTCACTGATTGTTTTGAAACGGATATCCAATTCATCGATCACGCTTCTTTGCTCGTCTGGAACATTCATCATGCTTCCCCAGAAACAAGTAAGGCTTGAATGTTCATCCATCAGATATTGTGCTGGAAGATCTCCCTCTTCTGCTCCAAGGATCATATAGAAATCCCCTAAACCTTCCATTCCGTCGAAGACTGCGATTCCTCTTTCCCCACTGAATTTTCCCATCACACTGCAAAAGACAGGTTCTTCTCTGTCTTTTAACTGAATCGTCACAAGCTGCGTATCTCCAAGATCATTCCAAGGTTCTAATTTGTCTAACTTTAATGTAATATCATATAACTGCTTCCATGCATTGATTGATGCTTCTTTTCTCAATGAACTTTCCTCCATATCTTTGACCTAATTTTGTATACTTAAGATTTATTATAATAAGAAATGATTTTAATTACAACAAAATCCCGACTATCTCTCTATGATTTATCGATTTGATCGTTTTTTCTTTATACTTTTCCCGATTTCTGATATAATTGTTTGACGGATTTATCTTCTTATATTATAAGATAACCGATTTTTTACCAGGAGGTATTTCATTATGGCATTCGACGGATTTGTCATTTCAAATATTGTATCAGAATTAAATAAACAGATCATTGGCGGAAGAATCTATAAGATCTATCAGCCAGAAGCCGACGAGATCACACTTGTGATCAAGAAAGAGAGACTGACAACAAGACTTCATCTCTCAGCCAGTGCTTCTCTTCCCCTTGTCTATTTATCCAAGGAAGGAAAAGCAAACCCTATGCAGGCACCAAACTTCTGCATGCTGCTTCGTAAACATATCAGCAGCGGAAGGATCATCTCGATCACTCAGCCTGATTTTGAGCGTATCATTGAGATTCAGATTGAGCATCTGGACGAACTTGGAGATATCTGCCAGAAGCGTCTGATCATTGAGATCATGGGAAAACACAGCAATATCATTTTTGTAAACAGCGATGATGTGATCCTAGATAGCATCAAGCATATCTCTGCAAATATCAGTTCTGTCAGAGAGGTATTGCCGGGACGTACTTATACCTTCCCGCCATCTAAGGGAAAACATCCGCTAGCAAGCCTGACTGCAGATGACTTTTATCAGCATATCATCACAAAACCATTGAATCTTTGCAAAGCACTTTATACTTCCATCACGGGAATGAGTCCTTTGATCGCAAATGAACTTTGTTATCGTGCAGGACTTGACGGTAATGCTTCCACGGATTCTTTGACCGATGACAGTGCTGCTGGTTTATATGGACAGCTTATAAAATTAAATGCTCTTGTAGAAGATGAAGCTTATCAGCCAAATATCATTTATTCCGGGGAAGAACCGAAGGAATTTTCTTGTATCCCTTTAACTTCTTATCCTGACTGCACCGCAAAAACATATGATTCTATTTTCGACGTATTGATCGGGTATTATTCTGAAAAAGAAAAATATACGAGAATGAAGCAGAAATCTTCTGATCTTCGTAAGATCGTGCAGACAGCCCTTGAGAGAACGAGTAAGAAATATGATCTGCAGCTTCGTCAGTTAAAAGATACGGAAAAACGCGAGAAATTCAAAGTTTATGGAGAACTTACACAAACTTATGGCTATGGATTGGAACCAAATGCAAAATCTCTGACTTGCATGAATTATTATACAAATGAAGAGATTACGATCCCTCTGGATCCAACAAAAACTCCTTTGGAGAATTCCAAGAAATTTTTTGCAAAATATAATAAATTAAAACGTACGTATGAAGCTCTTTCTGAGCTAGTCGTGGAGACAAAAGCAGATCTTGATCATCTCGATTCCATCTCTACTGCTCTTTCTTTATCTGAAGATGAAAAAGATCTTCAGTTAATCAAAGATGAGCTTTCTGATTATGGTTATATTAAGAGCCATAGAAAGAAAAAGGGTAAGAAACAAGCAAAATCCAAACCATTACATTTTATTTCTTCCGATGGTTTCCATATGTATGTTGGAAAAAACAACTACCAGAATGATGAATTAAGCTTTAAATTTGCAAATGGTGGTGACTGGTGGTTCCATGCGAAAAATATGCCTGGTTCACATGTCATTGTTCGTAAAGAGCAGGCAGAAACGCTTCCAGATGCAACATTTGAAGAAGCTGGTCGTCTTGCGGCTTATTATTCTAAAGGCCGTCAGGCACCAAAGGTTGAAGTCGATTATGTACAGAGAAAAGAACTTCGGAAACCACCGAAAGCAAAACCTGGATTTGTCATTTACCATACGAACTATTCTATGATGTGTATTCCAAATATTGACGGAATTGAGGTTGTTGAATAGGTTGTATCTGTGAATTTATAAAATTTGTATCACAAAATAACAAAAGGGATTGATCACTTATATTTTCTTGTGATCGATCCCTTTTATTTATAACCTCTTCTTTTTTACTATCGTAAAACCGACATCAAAACTTCTTCCATATTCTTGACATCAATTAGTTTCGCAATATGTCCATTCATGCCTTTTGATAATGCCATTTTACGATCTTCCTCAAATGCATTGGCTTGTTCTGCCTGTAACTGAGATTTCTTTGCGTTTTCCTCTGCGATTCTTGCCTTTTGAAGCAGCTTTAAAAACACGATCAAAACCAATAAAAAAGCACCGGTCTTTTTAATTCTATTGTAGCGGATTTTTACGCAATAATACAGTATTTTCCTTAATCTATATTCTATGTTTCTCTGTCTTATCAATCTGAATGATCTTTCCATCCTGAACAATGATCGTAATATTGCCATATTTCATATTTGGTAATAACTCTTCGATTTTTTCTTGCCATTGGTGTTGTTCTTGTGATTTTTTGTATTATGTTCCATATGCCCGTCTTATTTCCTATGTCACTACGTTATGATACTTTCTTATCACGTAAAAAGACGGCCGGTAAATTTCCGGCCGCCTTTCCATATATAAATTATATGATTAAGAGAAAAGGTTGTTTACTTTAACTTTTGGTTAATTTTCATTGATATTATTTTGATTACATTGCTTCGTAAATTGCTACGACATCATCTAAGATCTTTTCATCTGTGATTCCAGATACTTCTTTTAATGCAGCTTTTGCTCCATTTGCTTTGATCTTATCCTGTAATTCTACGCTCTGTGGATCTTCTGCATTGTCATATTTTAATGCTGCTGCCATTCCTGCTAACAATGCATCAACTGGAAGATCATATTCTAATGCTGTCATGGTTGGTTTTGTTAAACGGTCTGTTGCACTTAATTTTCTTAATGGTTCTCTTCCTACACGAGCTGTATCATCTACAAGGTATGGGTTTTTGAAACGATTTAAGATCTTGTCGATATATTTAAAGTGAGCATCTTTGTCAAATCCATATTTGTTGACTAATGCCATACCACTCTGCTGCATTGCTTTTTTCACTGTCTTAAAGATTTCATCGTCTGCGATACTTTCATCGATCGTCTTGTATCCTTTGTAGTTTCCAAGATATGCTGTGATGCAGTGTCCTGTATTTAATGTAAATAATTTTCTTTCAATGTATGCCATTAAGTTATCTGCAAGGTTCATTCCATTGATCTGAGGAACCGCTCCCTTAAAGGATGCTTCTTCTACATTCCACTCATAGTAGTTTTCTACGACTACGTCGATTGGATTATCTAAACGTACTGGAGGTACGATTCTATCTACGGAGCAGTCTGGGAATCCAACATATTTGTCTGCGTATGCTTTTTCTTCGTCATTTAAGTTCCCATAAACAGCTTCTTTTAACTGAGAACTTGCTTTGATTGCGTTTTCACAAGCGATGATATTTAAGTACTTTTCAGAACCATTTTCTTTTCTTGCTTTGATTCCTTCTGCAATAGATGGAGCGATAATTGGAAGAATTCTTACTCCAACAGCTGTTGTAATGATTTCAGCTTCTTTGATCTCATCGATCAGTTCAGGTTTTGTTGAATTTACTGCACTGATGTCTGTGATCACGATTTCTTTACTTTCTACATCTTTTACATAAATTGTATATTTTTTGTCTTCATTGATCTTATCAACGATTTCCTGGTTTACATCTGCAAATACAACATGATATCCTGCTTCACTTAACAGTCCACCGATAAATCCACGTCCAATATTTCCTGCTCCAAACTGAATTGCTTTCTTCATTTTCTTCACTCCTAAAATTAAAATCTAAATTTATAAGTATATGTTTTAGGTATTTAATAAGCGAGAATGATTTCCCGCTTATTAAATTGACCTTGTCTGCTTAAATCTTATTTAAACATTTCCATGATTTCGTCAACGTTTTCTGTTGTTTTTAACTGTTCCAGTCTTTCTGGATCTTCGATGATCTCTGAAATCTTAGCTAATAATCCAAGATGTTCATCACCAATTCCAGCGATACCGAATACTAACTGTGCTTTTTCACCATCAAAGTCTACACCTTCTGGATACTGAAGCATTACGATACCAGTTTTCTGTACATTTTTCTTAGCGTCACCTGTTCCATGAGGAATTGCTACACCTAATCCCATGTATGTTGTCACTGTCTGCTCACGTTTTACCATGGCATCGATATAACCTTCTTCAACGTATCCAAGTTCATTTAACAGTTTTCCTGCTGCTTTGATCGCTTCAAATTTGTCGACTGGTTTTAATCCTGTTTTGATTCCTTCTTCTACAAGGATTTTTGAATTTCCTGTAACAACTGGTGTTTCTGCCTTTTCTTCAACAGCTGCTGCTGTCTGAACGGCTGGATCTACTTTTGCTGTCATCTGTTCATATAATCCGTCTAAGTTTGGATCCTGTAAGAAGTTATTGATAATTACTAACTGTGCCTGTGGTGCAGATTTTCTAGCTCTGTCTGCTAAAACTGCCTGAACAACTGCGATATCACAATCTGCTGGAATATTATCTACAGATGTATTGATAACTGTAAGATCTGGTCTCTGTGCTTTCACACGGTTTCTGAATTTCGTAGCTCCCATTGCGGAAGATCCCATTCCTGCGTCACATGCAAATACGATTTTCTTCACTTCGTCTGCTGCTTTCTTTTCTCCTGGATCAACTGTGATTCCTTTGGATTCTGCTTTTTTAGCTGCCATATCGCTCTGTGCATCTTCAAGGCTCTTACCATCTGACATACGGATAATTGGTGATGCGATCAAGAATGATACTGCTGTTGCGATCAATACTCCTAAGATTGTCAATGGCATCTGAGCTCTTGGTGACATTGATAAGTAAGCGATGATAGATCCTGGTGAAGATGGTCCAACAAGTCCGCATCCTGTAAATGTAAAGAATGTGATCGCACAAATGTTACCAACGATCGGAGCGATGATCACGATAGGGTTCATCAGGATATATGGGAAGTAAATCTCATGAATACCACCGAAGAAGTGAATGATGATCGCACCTGGTGCAGATGATTTTGTTACTTTGTCTTTGGAGAAGATTGCATATGCTAATAATACTCCAAGTCCTGGTCCTGGATTTGCCTCTAACATGTACATGATAGATTTACCAGCTGCTTTTGCCTGTTCAATACCGATTGGTGTAAAGATACCATGGTTAATAGCGTTATTTAAGAATAATACTTTGGCAGGTTCGATAAAGATTGCTGCTAAAGGTATTAATTTTGCTTTTACAAGTACGTTAACTCCTGCTGTTAATACTGCTAATACTGCTGACATGAATGGTCCGATCAGGAAATATCCGATGATCGCTACGATCATTCCTAAGATACCAACGGAGAAGTTGTTAATTAACATCTCAAATCCAGCTGGCATATGTCCGTCCATTGCTTTGTCAAATGTTTTGATAACCCATCCTGCAAATGGTCCCATTACCATGGCTCCCATTAACATTGGCTGTCCATCAAATCCACCAACTCCGGCGATACAACCCATGACTGCGATTGCACCCATAACTCCTCCACGGTCTCCACCGACCTGTTTACCACCTGTGTAGGCAATGAGCATTGGTAATAAGAATGTTAACATGTATGGCTGAATGGATGCTAATTTTGCGTTTGGAATCCATCCGTCTGCGATAAATAATGCTGTAATGAATCCCCATGCGATGAATGCTCCGATATTAGGCATTACCATTGCACTTAAAAATTTACCGAATTTTTGTAATCCATTTTTCATTTACAATATCCTCCTTTTGTTTTTATCTTCTCTTCATTTTATTTTCGTAATAGTTGCCAAGGCTTGTTTCAAGTTCTGCCTCGACTGCATTTCTGTTTTTCTCGAATAAATAGGTGATGATCTGGTCTTTCTCGGCTAATGCCCCGCTTATTTCACTCATAATTTCACGGTAGGCCTTACTTACATCTCCCTGTGGAACAAGCATCAGGATCGCTCCCTTGATCGGCTGTCCATTTTCGATGATCTCATCTTTTAAATAAACAAATCCGAATCTGCAATGTCTGACACCTTTCGTTTCACAATGTAAAAATAATACATTCATACTCGGAATAAATGTGCTTGCGATATTCTCGCGTTTGTTTAATGCAAAGGTGATCTCTGCTGCCATCGAATCATTTCTTGCAAATAATCCTCCGGCGTAATCGATCAATTGTTCCTTGTTCTTAATGTTTTCACCTGTTGATATTTTAATATTATCTAACACCTGTAAGATCTCCTGTCCAAGAAGTGTCATATACTCGATGTCTTCTCTTCCGACTCTTTTTACTGGCTTTACAGCCTTTGCCGGATTCAGTTTTTTCTTCTTGTCAACATTTTTGATCATGGCACTGATCATTTTCTTATCTGTCTCTGTTAAAATGGAGTTCACATAGACATTTGGAAATGTCAGATTTAATTTTGCTGTGGAAATGATAAAATCAATTCCTTCTTTAATAAGTTCTTCTTCCTTGATATCCGCTGTGGAAATGATCTTTTGTACCATCAGCTGCGGAAATTCTTTTTTCAGATGAACTGCTAACATATGTGATGTTCCCATTCCATGTGGGCAGGCAACATAGACTGATAATTTTTCTTCTTCGTCTTTTTGCTGCTCGATCGCTACGCAGAAATATAAAGCAATAAATCCTAACTCTCCTTCTGGGAGTTTTTCAATATGTAGTTCTTCTTTTAAGAAATCACACGCTTTGATCGTTGCTTTATAGATTTTGGAATATTTTTCTTCCAACATATCGATGTACTGGTTTTCTGTAAATACACCTTGTTTCATTCGATTGATCGCTGGCTTCATATGATTACACAAACCATCGATCAATACTGTATTTTCAAAAAATTCCATTTCCAAAAGTTTTTCCATCTCCACAATGATCCTCATGACCAGCTGTCTGACTTTAAAACTTTCTTCATCGATCTTGTTTTCACTGTTATTCTTCCATATCTTTGCTGCTAACAACTGCATCGCTATGTTATATACTTCACCTTTGGAAACTTGATGTCCTACAAAGTTGCTTAGCTTGGTACCAATCCAGTTTGCTATCTGGCATTCTGGCAAATGAATGATTGCTGTCAGATCTTTTTCTTCTTTGATCTCATGTCCAAATCTTACTCTGTTTTGTGTTACCAGAAGATATAATCTCAAATGTCTGATAGAATGATCTGTATACTGGATATCCAGAACTTCCTGCATTCTCTCAAGAATATCTCTGGTGTTGTTTAACATCTGTGGTGTAAGATCTGGAAACATTCGTTCTTTGATCTTCTTTTCTTCCTCAAACAAAACTTGTAAGGAACGTCCTCTCAGCCTCTTTCTTAATACCATTGTCACTGCCTGACGGTAATCTTCTTCTTTTCCTTCCCAGTAAATTCCCATCCCTGGTCTGCGGTAAAGAACCAGATTATAGTGATCAAGCCACTTTTCAATCTCTTCCAGGTCGTTGCTTAATGTTGCATCCGAAATATGAAAAAGGGATGTAAAGTAAAAATATTTGAGTGGTTCGTTGATCGTTAGCAGATCAAGTAATATGATCGTCTGCCGATCCGCTTTACTATATACTGGTTTGTTCTCATCCATATCAACAAGTTCCTTGATGAATTTTCTTGTTTCTGAATCTTCATCCACATACAACCCGATTCTTGGTTTCTTGACCAGTTTAAAGTCGTTTTCCTCAAACCATTCGTTGATGCGTGGCATTTCTCTTAATACGGTTCTTGAACTTAATTTCAGTTTTTCTGATATTGCCTGTATTGTAATTGGATTGTCAGCATTGAAGGTTGCTAACATCTCAATGATAAGTTTCTGTCTTTTTGTTAATCCGGATTTCTTTGACATTCTGTATCATCCCCCTTCACGTATTATTATATATACAATGGGTGGTTTGAACAAGGAATTGATATGATGGTTTTGACGACATTCAATAGTGACATTTTGTTGTCAGTATTTATAGTTTGTCAGTATTATTTCATGACAAGTTTTGATTGTAATAGTGTTGCATGTATGAGTCAGAAAGAAGATAAGAAGAACTATTTATAAGAAAAAAGGATGACACTCCGCATTTTTGAAAGCGTTTTTTACAAATCGCTGATCCGCGCCTG
>ERZ839823.490-NODE-490-length-55863-cov-3.618531_pt1 | contig 55863 bp, 50 predicted proteins | sample MGYA00519862_ERZ839823 | MGnify/ENA primary metagenome ERZ839823 (study PRJEB31850, sample SAMEA3708853) | human gut metagenome | biome: human gut; feature: human-associated habitat; material: faeces | place: China | collected 2014 ...
GTTAAGAAATACAGACAACGTTTACGAGGAGCAGATTATGGTTTTTAGTTCGGCAATTTTTCTTTTTGTATTTTTACCGGTTGTATGTGCGTTGTATTTTATACTACCGGGTATAAAAACAAAAAACATATTGCTGATTATAGCAAGTTTAATATTCTATGCTTTTGGAGAGCCGGTTTATGTATTGCTTATGATTTCCTCAATCATATTTAATTATATATTTGGGCTTTTTGAAGGAAAGTTTAGTGACAGTGGAAGTATTGTTGGAAAAAGAATAGTTTTAGTGTTAGCAGTAATTGTTAATATTGGTATGTTGTGTGTGTTTAAATACACATCCTTTATATTAGAGAATGTTAATTACATAGGTAACTTAAAAATCAAAATTCCTGCAATTGCACTTCCAATTGGTATATCATTTTTTACATTTCAGGCTTTATCGTATGTAATTGATGTATACAGAAATCCTGAATTAATGCAGAAGAATTTATTTAATCTAATGCTGTATGTTTCATTTTTTCCACAGCTTATTGCAGGTCCCATTATCAGATATAATGAAATTGCAAATCAGATTAATAAGCGTGAAAGTACAATTGACAAAACAGCAGAGGGGATTAGAAGATTTATCATAGGTTTAACAAAGAAACTTATTATTGCCAACGCGACAGGTTATGTTGCAGATGCAATCTTTAAACTAGATATCAGTGATTATAATTTTATTGTGGCATGGGTAGGAGCAATTACCTATACACTTCAGATTTACTATGATTTTAGTGGTTATTCTGACATGGCAATAGGTATGGCAAAAATCTTCGGTTTTGAATTTAGGGAAAATTTTAATCACCCTTATTCAGCCAAGGGTATAAAGGACTTTTGGAGAAGATGGCATATTTCATTATCAAGTTGGTTTAAAGAATATGTATATATACCTCTAGGCGGTAACAGAAAAGGTAAGTTTAGAACTGAATTAAACAAAATGATAGTATTCTTTTTAACAGGTATATGGCATGGAGCAAATTGGACATTTGTAATATGGGGCTTAATTCATGGTGTTGCAAATGTAATTGAAGATACAATTGGACAGGTAATCAAAATCAAAAACAAAATAGTAAGCAACATTATTACGTGGATTGTTGTAATTTGTGCCTTTGTTATGTTTAGGGCAGATAGTGTTATGATTGGTCTTAAGATGTTAAAGACAATGTTTACAGGATTTAATATGGGGCTAAAATCAATAAGCTATGTTGGTCAGTTACTAAGTCCATATTATGTATTTATAATATTGTTAGCAATTGCTTTTGCTTATCCCTTAAGAGAAAAAATTGTTAATGTAATCAAAAATAAATGTGGTGAGAATACATCAGGAACATTAATCTATGTTGCAGACATTTTATTTTTACTAATATGTGTTGTGGCACTTGCAACAGCAACCTACAATCCATTTATTTATTTTAGATTTTAACAGGAGAGAACATGAAGAAAAAGATATTTATAGCAATATTTTTTATTATGATATGTTTACCATCACTTGGAATGTTCTTTTATAAAACTGATATAAGTGCAGAAAAAAGAGAAGTTCAGACTTTCCCAAAAGTAAAAGAAAATGGAAAAGTAAATATGGATTTCTTTAATCAGTTAAGTGATTATTTTTCGGATAATTTCGCATTTCGTCAACAACTTATTGAGACTGATGCAGTAATAAAAAAGAATGTTTTCAAGGAGTCAGGAAACAGTGAAGTAATAGTGGGAAATAAAGGTTATTTGTTTTTTAGCGAAACCCTTAATGATTATTTAGGTCAGAACGTGTTGTCCCACAGACAAATATATGCCTGTGGAAGAGTTTTATCTCTGTTACAGGAGCATGTAGAAAACAATAATGGTAAATTTTTGTTTGTGGTAGCACCTAATAAGAATTCATTATATCCTGAATTTATGCCTGGCAGATTTGCAAAGATATCAGATAAAAACAACTATTATTACCTAAAGAAACAGCTTAAGGAACAGAAAATTAATACTGTTGATTTAAAAGGAAAATTCCTTAAATCGGGTAAGAAAGTATATCATAAACTTGACAGCCATTGGAATAATGAAGGTGCATCAATGGCGTGTGATTTTATGCTTAATAATTTAGGAAAGAAGCATTATAATTATTCAGATGAAAAGTACAGGGTAACAAAAGATTTTTCGGGAGATTTGTATGAAATGCTGTTTCCTAAAGGTAGTGAGAAGGATTACAATGTTAAGTATGATAAAAACCATACTTATGAAGTAACATCTCACTTTAAGAAAGTAACAGATATATCAATGGCAACTGAAAACAAGGAAAAGAAAGGCTCTATTGTTATGTATAGAGATTCTTTTGGAAATGCGTTAATTCCGTTTGTAGCTGATGAATATGGAAGTGGCTATTTTACAAAGGCTGTTCCTTATGACATAAATTTGCAAAGTGAAAATAATGCTGAGGCAGTTGTAATTGAGTTAGTCGAAAGACATATACCTTCATTAATTGAGGAAGCTCCATACATGGCAGCCCCTACAAGAATTTTAAATGGAGAAGTTGTAGAAATAGAAAATTCAGGTACTGTAAATATTGGTGACATGGAAGATTATCTCCCAATAAGCGGTCAGGTTGACGAGAAGTACATTGATGACAATGGCAAGATTTTGATTAGACTTAAGAGCAATAATAAACAGTATGTTTTTGAAGCTTTTCCGGCACCAATTAACAGTAAAATAAAAAATAAAGGTTATAATTATGGTATGTATTTGGACACTTCTTTAATAGATGGTGGCACATACGATATTGATGTTATAACTACAAAGAACAATCAGTATTATAGTTCAGGTGTGAAAACACAGCTAGAACTTGAGGAGTAAAATAACAGATTCATTTACCTCTAAGGGAGTTTGTAATATGAGTTTGTGTAAATAAAAACTAAAGATTTAAGAGGAGAGAGAAAATGAGAAAAATTTGTGTAATGGCAACAGTAATTGCCACAATGGTATTTATGACTGCATGTGGAGGGAACAAAGAAGAAGCTACAACTGCTGTAACAACAACACAGGAAACAACAACAGAAGAAACAACAGTGGCACCTACAACAACAGTGGCACCTACAACAACAGCAGCTAAGGCAGAAAAGCAGACAAAAAAGAAAGTTGCTAAAAAGAAAACAGTTGTAAAGAAAAAAACAACTACAAAGACAACAAAGAAAGCTAAAAACGAAGGTAGCTCAAACAAAAGCATTGCTAAAAAGTATGTTGGTAAGTCACTTGATTCATTAACAGCAAAAGTAGGAAACTACAAGAAAATGGAAAAATACAAGAGCTGTCTTGACGAAGGAGAATACGATGGTTTATTCTACTTTGACGGTTTTATTGTTTCTGCATCAACTAAAAATGGCAAGTGGATTATTTCAGGTGTAGAATAAAACAAATAACAGTTAATGTTTTCTTTACAGGAAATAGTATTTAACTAAAAACCGAATATTATAGGTAATGTGCAGACGTTATCTAGCATTAAAAGAAGCATTGTAAACTTTTGATTCTTAAGGAAATAGAGTTTATAAGGCTTCTTTTTTATGTAATAAGAAATCCTTTGAGAATTTCTTATTACATGAAATACGTTCCAATAGGGGCACTCGCTTGAAAGGAAATTTTTTCCTTGACAATATACAACAATACAACTATACTACATTATATCGGTAATGTGGTAGAGAGGAGGAGAAAGCTTGAAAATTGATGAAAACAGCATGATTCCCATTTATGTACAAATCGCTGATGGTATAGAAGATGATATTTTAACGGGTAGGATAGAAGAAGGTGGAGCCTGTTATTCCCAGGTAACCTTAGCTAAGGAACTACGTGTTAATCCGGCTACGGCTGCCAAAGGAATTAATCTTTTAGTAAATCGTGGAATTTTAATAAAACATAGGGGGCAGGCTATGACTGTATCAGAAAATGCAATTGAAATGATTACAAAGCGTAAGCGACATGAGGAAATCGACATGGTAGTTGATAATTTAATAAAACTTGGAAAGAAATTGTCGTTATCAAAGGATGAATTAATAGAAATCATAACAAGAAAATATGAAGACTAATTAGAAAATCAAATTATGTAGAAGGAGAAGTGAATAATGGAAATAAAAATTGAAAACATATCCTTTTGGTATATGTCAAAAAGAAGAAAAGTATTAGAAGATTTTTCGCTACAATTACAGCCGGATAATATTATTGGTTTAATTGGCAGAAACGGTCAGGGAAAAACAACATTAATGAAATTGTTGGCTGGAAAGAATCTACCTGATAAGGGAACAATATTATATGATGGCGAAGAAATAAATAAAATAAATGTAATAAACAAAATAGTTTATGCTTCAGATGAATTAGGTTATATAAATAGAAAATTAGAAAGTATAGTTAAAGATTATAAATTAATGTATAAAAATTTCGACTTGGAATTTGCAGAAAAATTATTGGAATTATTTCAATTAAATAAAAAGGTAAGAATTAAACAGTTGTCTAAAGGTCAGAGAAGTTTATTTAATTTTTGTCTGGCAATGGCAACAAGATCAGAACTTACAATTTTAGATGAACCGGTTGCGGGAGTGGATGCAGTAAGCAGAAGAAAAGTTTATGATGTGATTTTAAGAGATTACATTGAGCACCCAAGAACGATTTTAGTTTCAAGTCATATGTTAGGGGAAATGGAAAATATGTTATCCCATATTGTGATTTTGGATAATAACAATATTTTATATGATGGGGACCTTGATGAAATAAGAAACAAGGCATACAAAGTTACTGGGGAGAAAGAAAAAGTTGAGAATTACATAGTAGGAAAAAATGTATTATACAAAAACATCGGGGCTTTAAATTCAATGGCAGTAGTTGAAGAAGAAATAACTGATAACATAAGGGAAGCATTAATTAAAGAAGAGTTAGCTTTTGAAAATCTTACAGCAGAAGAATATTACGTGTTTAAGACAACAAAAACGGATAGTGAAAATATGGAGGAATTATGGAAAAATTAGAATTAAGAAATATAAAGGATTTATACAAATTAAGAATAAGACAATTATCAGGTTACATTAAAGGTCTGGCAGTAATAACCATAGGTATGCTTATTTTGAATTCTTGGGAAATAGTATTAATGATGAAAAATACTTCAAATCACTGTTATGCAGTGGAATTTCCGAAAGGGGTATTTGTTTTCGCAGCCTTAATATTAATGATTGTGTTTTCATATAATACAAATATTTTTAAGGAATCAACTGGCATGTATCCACAAAACAGAGTAACAAGATATGTTGCAAGCTGGTTAAGCGACATTACTGTTTTAGGAATTTTTTCATTGCTTGAAGTTGTGTGCGTACTAATTATAAAATTTGTTATATTTATTATTTGCGCTACTACAGACTTTTCTGTTTTCACAAAAATAAATGCAAAATTTATCTTAGGTATAACAGTTTACATTTTGGCTGGCTTCCTGCTCTTAACAGCGGTGATTAAACTTACAGCAACCATTGCAAGAAAGAGCATATTAGTATTGCTGGCAATAGTTATGGGAATACTATTTTTAATAAGAAACGGGGTTATAGTATTGTCAGATTCAGATGCCCAATTTAATGTGGCGGGAAAAGAACTTTTTTAAAATTTAATTATATATGTAATCTTTTTCGTAATTGGCTTTTTACTTGAAAAATACATAAAAGACAGCAAGTTTACAATTAACTATGGAAACATTCTCATGGGTATTGTAATTGCAATGATGATTATGTTACTTGCAGTGACACCACTCCTTTATGTATCATCAGGAACAGAAGAGATGGAAGATTATGTTAAGGGAAATAAAGAAAAAGCTGAAAAGGTGGAATATAGTATTAATATACCGGCAGGCATGAAAGTAGTAGAGGGGTGTTACGGACATAACGACATGGATGCCATTGGAGTTGAAAATGTAGAAATAAGACAGGGAGATAAAGCAAAAGTAGTTGTTAGAAAATATATCCCAACTACTAAAAGTTCTTTGATAGATGATATTTTTGCTGATTCAGACATTAATGTTTCTGTAGAAAACAATAAATTCGTTATAACTAATAAATCTTTAAATAAGAAATATATAGCATTAAATGTTTATGGACTCCAAAATGCAGATATACAGAGATTCATGGGAAATAAAGTTAAAGATTCTGATGATGACTTAGACGATTTTAAAGAAATGATAAGCAGATATACAACATCTTATCGTGTTGTAATTTATGTTCCAAAGGCAAATACATCTGAGAATATAAACTCAGAGTTTATAAAAATTAAATAAATAAGAAACATTTGTGTTATAATGTTTCCTGTAGCTTGATTGAAAGTGATAAAAGTAAGACTGTAGAATGTATTGTTTAAATATATTCTACAGTTTTTAAGAATACAGGAGATAATTATGAGAAAATTAAAAAGAACATTTTATATAGGAACAACTACATTCTTATTAGGTTTGGGAATTGTTTTTTCTAACAATGTTTTAGCCGCAGTGGAACAGGAAACTACAACACAGGTAGAAACAACAACTGTGGAAGAGACTACACCAAATGAAACAACACCCCCGGAACAGACAACACCCGCTGAAACTACGAAACCGCAGGAAACAACAACTGTGGAAAAATACACAGAGTCTAATCTTTCACCTGTTAAGTCCAAAATAATTTTGTTAGATCCGGGACATTGCAAAGTACATATAGGAGCTCATGGTAATGGTTTAAAGGAAGAAATAATCACATTGGATATTGGATTTGCCTGCAGAGACTATCTTAATAAGTTTGGTGACGTGACAGTTTACATGACAAGAACAAATGGTAATTGTTTATCAACTGCAAGTCTTGCAGGTTGTCTTGTAGCAAGAAATAATATGGCAAAAAGACTAGACGCAGATTTTTTAGTAAGTCTTCACATTAATTCAGACTCAAGCCCAAGCAGAACAGGAGCACTTTTGCTTTCTGCATATAATTCGGGTTACAGAACTTCTGTAGGTATAAAAACAACGGAATTAGGAAAAATAATTTTGGATAATCTTCAGCTGGCAGGGGTGTATAACGGTGGTTTCCTTTTAAGAAAGTCCGATGATTATTATCCAAACAAAGCTAGAGCAGATTACTATTCAATTGTACGAGAAGGCATTTATAACAAGATACCTAGTATTATTGTTGAACATGGATTTATTACCAACAAAAGTGACTGCAAAAAGTTTTTGAAAACAACTGCAAAACGAAAAAAATTAGGTGTAGCAGACGCAAAAGGTATAGTTGCTTATTATAATTTAAGTAAAAAGAACATTTCAGGCACCTTAAATAAAAAGGGAAAATCTACATATTACATTAACTCTAACGGTAAGAAGATTGCAGGCTGGGTTAAGGTAAATGGCAGCTGGTATCATTTTAACAGCAAAAATGCCAAAATGGATAAAGGTTTTATAACTGTAGGAAAAAATAAATTTTACCTTAATTCAAAAACAGGTGTTTTAAAAACAGGATGGTTCAAAGTTAAAAACAAAAAATATCTGGCAAAAGGCAATGGAGTTATATTAAGAAGTAAAATTTATAATGACGGTGTTAGCAGCTACTATTTTAACTCAAAAGGTTATAAGAAAAACGGTTGGGTAAACTACAAAAATGCTACTTACTATTTTTCAAAGAAAAAGGGCATGCTAAAAGGTAAAAAGAAAATAAAGAAAAAATATTATAGATTCAGCAAAAAGACAGGAAAGCTTTTAAGTAAAAGATAGAATGAGGTAGAAAATGGACAAAAGAGTTGTATTTTTAGATATAGATGGAACAATAGTTGATTTCTTTGGTAACATACCTGAATCAACCAAAACAGCCATTAGAAAAGCAAGAGAAAATGGACATTACATGGTTGTCTGCTCAGGTAGAAGTAAATTCCAGATAGCGAAGGAAGTTCTGGACTTAGGAATAGACGGTATAGTTGCAGCAGCAGGAGCGTATGTGGAATATGAAGGAAAAGTTGTATATCACAAATGTATGACAAAAGAGCAGAGAGAAAAGTTAGGTCATTATTTAAAAGATAACAATTTTATTTTCAGTATTCAAACGGACACAAGACTTATTACAACGGAAAACTGCAAGGAAAAATTAACAGAAGGTTTTGTTAAGGCAGGTGCAAGTAAGAAACATATAGAAAACACTTTTGGAAAAATGGAAACAAGAGAGGATGTATGGATTCCGGACAATCAGGAAAAAGCAGTTTATCAGACGGGACCTTTTCCAGGAGAGAAGGTTGCTATTGATTTAGCACCTGATTTTGAAAATACTCCACTTAGTTATAATAATCAGAAAAACGGTGGTGAGATTACAATTGCAGGTGTTAATAAGTCTGTAGGTATGCGAGAATTTCTAAAAGCGGCTCAGGTATCAGTTGCTGACTCAGTTGCAATTGGTGATGGACCAAATGATTTTGAAATGATCGATTTTGCAGGGACAGGCGTGGCAATGGGGAATGCAATTCCTGAATTAAAGAAGAAGGCAGATATTATAACAACGGACATAAACAATGATGGCATTTATAATGCTTTCGAAAAACTTGGTTTATTGTAAGGTATTATTGTCAAAAGTGCAAAAACAAAGAGAAAAATACAGGAAAATCTATGAAAAATACTTAAAATTTTTTCAAACTTAAATTTTTTAGTTTACAATATAAAAAAATCAAAGTAATATAATGTGTGGATTGAAATTGTTTTATGGTGCATAGCACCTGATTTAGAAATTAAATATTTATGGTAAGAATACTTTAAATATAATTAATATACTAAAGTTAAGAGAAAAGGAGTTTATATGAAAGTTGCTAAGTCAGAAAATCGTAAGGAAATATTATTAAAAGATATTTTTGAAGATTTTAATAAAGATGATTTAAAAGATATTGCAAAAATGAAAGGCATTAAAGGCATATCTAAACTAAATAAAGGTCCATTAATTGAAACAATTATTGAAAAAATGTTAAGTGCTGAAGAAATGGTGAAATACTTCCAGTATATGACTGATGAGGAAATCGAAGCATTTAGAAATAGAGATAATAACGAAGAAGATGATACTACAAGCAAGATTTTATATAGTAAATTATATGGTGCTTCATACATGGGTAGAATTTCTGAAAAACAGTATACAGCACCGGCAGATGTAGTTAAAAGATATGAAGAAATTTCAGATGAAGAGTTTGAAGCAAAAAGAAAAATTAACAGTTTTCTTTTCTGTTGCTTAAAGACTTCAGGTTTTTTACATGGTATAGCACCTGTTTCAGTTATTCTTGATATGATGAAAAAAGGTGTTAAGTACGATGAAACAGAAGAACAGCTTATTGAGAGAATTGAAAGTATCCCTTATGAATTAAGTTTATACCAGGTTCACGATGGAAAAGTTTACTATAGTTTCTTTTATCCAAATGACAGAGGTTTAATAAAGGCACAGGGTGACAGAGCATATTATATTCCAACAAAGAAGGAAATTATGTCTCTTGGAACATACGGTATTTTACCTGAAACAATGGAAGCCCAGAACTTTGAAGATTATATGATTCGTAAGATGAACATGACAGAAGAACATGCAACTAACTTATGCCAGTGTGTACAGTCAGAGATTATGTCAGGGGCAGAAATTAGAGAAGTTTTTGAAATGATTAAAAACGAAGAGGGCGTTCATTTAGACAGTGACCTTCAGATTAGTGCCTTGGCACAGTATGTTCAGAATCTTTGGAACAACAGCAGAATGATTTTAAATCGTGGTTTTACACCACTTGAAGCACCAAGAAGAGTTGACTTGAATACACAGAGTAATCAGTCAAAACCAAAGAACACAGGTGTTACACATGGTAAGAAAATTTATCCTAACGATAAATGCCCATGTGGCTCAGGAAAGAAATACAAACAGTGTTGTGGAAGAAAATAAAAAATTAAAAAAATGAGGTTATGACAATGTCAGACCTCATTTTTTATGTAATAAAAATTGCTTCAGAATTTCTTTTCACATACATTATGACGTGATATACTATAAAATAGTTTTGAATTCAAAGGAGGAAGAAGATGAGCGATACATATATTTCAGATGCAATTAAGTACATAGGAGTTGATGACACAGACATAGACTTATTTGAAAGTCAGTATGTAGTTCCAAATGGTGTTTCATACAATTCTTATGTAATTATAGATGAGAAAACAGCAGTAATGGATACTGTTGATGAAAGAAAAACAAGTGAGTGGTTAGATAATCTATCTAATGCATTAGCAGGTAGAAAGGTAGATTATTTAATTGTTTCACATTTAGAGCCTGACCATTCAGGAAGTATTAAGGAATTTACAGAAAAATATCCTGAAGCAAAGATTGTACTCAGTGCAAAGGCATTGGCAATGTTGCCACAGTTTTTTGAAATTGAAAATTTACAGGCAAGAAGCATTGCTGTAAAAGAAGGTGAAGAGCTTAATTTAGGAACTCATACACTTAAATTTGTAATGGCACCAATGGTTCACTGGCCGGAAGTTATGGTGGAATACGAAGTGTCAGAGAAGGTACTTTTTTCAGCAGACGGATTTGGAAAGTTTGGTGCTTTATCAGCAGATGAAGATTGGGCATGTGAGGCAAGAAGATATTACTTTAATATTGTAGGTAAGTACGGTATGCCTGTTCAGACTTTACTTAAAAAAGCAGCAGCCCTTGAAATTAATACTATTTGTCCTCTTCATGGACCAATTTTAAAAGAGAATCTTTCATATTACATTGGCAAATACGCAACATGGAGTAGTTATGAACCAGAAGACAAAGGTGTTCTAATTGCATGTGCATCTATACATGGAAACACTCTTAAAGCCGGTGAAAAAATGGCTGAAATCTTAAAAGAGAAGGGTGTTGAAAAAGTTTCAGTTATGGATTTATCAAGAGATGACATGGCTGAAGCAATTGAAGATGCTTTCAGATATGACAGAATGATTCTTGCAGCAGCTACTTATGACGGCGGAGTTTTCCCGGTTATGGAAGATTTCTTAAACAGATTAGCTCATAAGAGTTACCAGAAGAGAACAGTAGGACTTATTGAAAATGGCTCCTGGGCTCCATTAGCCGGAAAAGTTATGAAGGGGCTGTTAGAGCCAATGAAGGATGTTAAAGTATGCGAGAATATGGTAACAGTTAAGTCTGTTATGAAGGAAGAAAACATAGAACAGATGGGAAAACTTGCAGAAGAAATCATCAATTGTTAATAACAAAAATGAGTTAGGAAAGGTTTATAAGCAAATGGAAAAATGGGATTTGTACACAAAGGACAGAATTAGAACAGGCAACACAATTAACAAAAACGAAGAGGTACCGGAAGGCTTTTACAGAACAGTGGTACATGTTTCTATTTTTAACAGTAAAGGTGAAATGCTTATTCAACAGAGACAGGAAGATAAGAAGTTGTGGCCAAATCTTTGGGATGTAAGTGTCGGTGGCAGTGTGATTGCAGGAGAGACAAGTAGTGAAGCTGCAAGCAGGGAAACTATGGAGGAACTTGGAATTGAGCTTGACTTAAGTGAAGTTAGACCGGCTTTTACAATTAATTTCCATGGAGGCTTTGATGATTGTTACTTAGTTGAAAAAGATGTAGACATTAAGGATGTAACAATTGCTCTAAGAGAAGTTAAAGCTGTAAGGTGGGCTACAAAAGAGGAAATTCTTGATTTAATTGAAAAAGATGAGTTTATTGCTTATCACAGAGCAAAAATTGAATTAATGTTCTTCTTGAGAGACCACGAAGGAACTCATTTAAAATAAAATGTTTGACAAAGATAATTACCACATTTATAATATTTACCTATATTATTACTAGGAATTATAACAATGCGGGTGCAGTGCATCCGCTGTTTATATGTAAGGAGAAAATAATGCTAACACAATTTTCAAGAACAGAATTATTACTGGGAAAAGAAGCAATGGAGAAGTTAAAAAACTCAAGAGTTGCTATTTTTGGAGTAGGTGGAGTAGGTGGCTACGTTGTAGAAGCTTTAGTTAGAAGTGGCGTAGGAACATTTGACTTAATAGATGACGATAAGGTTTGTTTAACTAATTTAAACAGACAGATTATAGCTACAAGAAAAACTGTAGGAAAATATAAGGTAGATGTTTGCAAGGAACGTATATTAGAAATTAATCCTGATGCAAAGGTAAACACTTATAAGTGTTTCTTTTTACCTGAAAATGCTGATGAGTTCCCTTTTGATGAATATGATTACATTGTAGATGCTGTAGATACTGTTACGGCAAAGATTTCATTAGTTATGAAAGCCCAGGAGAAAAATGTAAAAATCATCAGTAGCATGGGTGCGGGAAATAAACTTGATGCCAGTGCATTTAAGGTGGCTGATATATACAAGACAAAGGTATGTCCTTTAGCCAAGGTAATGAGAAGAGAGTTAAAGAAACGTGGTGTAAAAAAATTAAAGGTTGTATATTCAGAAGAGCCTGCGATGACACCGGTTGAAGATATGGCAATTAGCTGTAGGGCAGACTGCATTTGTCCACCGGGAGCAGAACACAAATGCACTGAAAGACGAGCAATTCCAGGCAGTGTGGCATTTGTACCATCAGTAGTTGGCTTGATTATTGCAGGTGAAGTTGTCAAAGATTTATCGGTATAATTTTGATGTAGGTTATTTAACACATGTTTTCTACAGAAAAATATTTTGGACAAAGTAAAAAAAATAATTACAAAAAAGTAGTTATAAAAATAATTATAAAAAATTATCAGTAATCAAATGATACTTATATAATATTTGGAGGAAAATTATGAACATTTCAGCAAAAGAAATGAAAGCATTGGATAAAGATTCATATCAGGTTATAGACATTAGAAGTGAATTGGATATTTCTTATGGTGCCATACCTGGTTCAATACATGTTTCCCCTGATAACATAGGGAATAATGATAATATAGATTTTTCAAAAAAATTAATTATATGTTGTGCAAGAGGAAAAAACAGTTTAGAAATAGCAGAGAATCTTTGTGAAAAGGGCTATGATGCAGTGAATCTTGAAGGTGGTTACATTGCGTGGCTTATGGACACAATGAACGAAGAAATTGCAGAAAACAAAGCAAAGGATGTAGAGCAGAGTATTAGAAAAAAATATAAGAAAACTATCTGGTCTAAGTTTGCCAAGGCAATAAACACTTACGAACTGGTAAAACCGGGAGACAAAATTGCTGTCTGTATTTCAGGTGGTAAAGATTCAATGCTTATGGCAAAACTTTTTCAGGAATTAAAGAGACATAACAAATTTGATTTTGATGTGAAGTTTTTAGTTATGGATCCGGGTTATAGTCCTGAAAATAGAAAAGTCATTGAAGACAATGCAAAGAAACTAAGCATCCCAATTGATATATATGAGTCAGATATTTTTGAGTCAGTATTTAATGTGGAAAAGTCACCATGTTATTTATGTGCAAGAATGAGAAGAGGCCATTTATATAGTTTCGCACAGGAATTAGGTTGCAATAAAATCGCATTAGGTCACCATTATGACGATGTAATAGAAACAATTCTTATGGGAATGCTTTATGGCTCACAGATTCAGACAATGATGCCAAAACTTCACAGTACAAATTTCGAAGGCATGGAATTAATCAGACCCTTATATTTAATTCGTGAAGATGACATTAAGTCATGGAGAGACTATAACGACTTACATTTCATACAGTGTGCATGCAAGTTTACAGACACTTGCACAACCTGTAACAATGAAGAAAACAGATCAAAGCGTGTGGAAATAAAAGAACTTATTAAAAACTTAAAACAGGTTAATCCTTATGTGGAGAGCAATATTTTCAAAAGCGTTGAAAATGTAAATTTAGATACAGTTATTTCATACAAGAAATCAGGGGAGAAACATCACTTTTTAGATGACTATGACAGATGAAACTTATGTTGTAAACTGTACTGTTAATGGCGAAACCAAAAGAGGTCGCAAAATAATGTTTTTTGCGGCTCTTTTTAGCTGGTGCTATTGGATGGTTGGTTCAGTAATTGGTGGTGTGGTTGGATATATGTTACAATTTCGTTTATAATTGAAAAAGAAAGGGTTTACAAATATGACTTTACAGCAGTTAAAATATGTGATAGCAGTTGCAGATACGGGAACTTTGACAAAAGCTGCAAAACAGTTGTTTATATCGCAGCCCAGTTTGACTAATTCCATACATGCCCTTGAAAAAGAAATGAACATTGAAATTTTCAGAAGAACCAATAAAGGCATTGTTATTTCAAAAGAGGGTGAGGAGTTTTTAGGCTATGCAAGACAGGTTTTAGAGCAGTCACAGCTTTTAGAGGAAAGATACAAGGGCACAAGTGGCAGAAAATTAAAGTTTTGTGTTTCTACACAGCATTATTCTTTTGCTGTAAATGCTTTTGTAGAACTTATTAAGGAATATGGAAAAGAAAAATATGATTTTAGTTTAAGGGAAACACAGACTTACGAAATCATAGAAGATGTGGCAAAAATGAAAAGTGAAATAGGCGTTCTTTATTTAAATAACTTTAATCAGGTGATTTTAAATAAGGAGTTGAAGTCAAATGAGCTAAAGTTTACTGAACTTTTAGTTGCAAAACCACATGTTTTTATAAGCAGTAAACATCCTTTGGCGAAAGAGAAAAAGGTTACTTTTAAAGATTTGGAAGAATATCCGTATTTGTCCTTTGAACAGGGTGAACATAACTCTTTTTATTATTCTGAAGAAATTTTTTCAAGTGAGGAAAAAAAGAAAAATATTCGTGTAAGAGACAGGGCTACTTTGTTTAATCTTTTGATTGGTCTTAATGGTTATACTGTTTGCAGTGGAGTAATTGATAAGGAATTAAATGGAGCAAACATTATCGCAGTACCGCTTGAGGGGAATGAAAACATGAGAATCGGATATATTACCCACAAAAAATCAGGTTTAAGCCCACTGGGAAAAATATATGTGGAAGCTTTGAAGAAATATATTGGTAAATAAGGAAATATATTTCAAAATAAGTAGTAAATAAATTAAAAAACAAAAATTTATTTCAAAGTGAGTAGTAAATAGATTAGAAAACAAAATTATATTTTAGATCAGGTAAGAAAGATATTAGAAAACATGCATTGAAAAGTAGTAATTTAAATATCACAGCCATAATTTAAAACTATAACCAAGTAAAAGAAAAATGTATTATACAATTTTTTTTATCGTTGATATATTAACATCATAGCAATTAGCAATATATAAACGAATAGGAGAAAAATATGTATAATAAAACACCATTTAGATACGACCACGTTGGTAGCTTTTTAAGACCTGAATATTTAAAAGAAGCAAGAAAGCAGTACGAACAGGGTGAGATTACAAAAGAACAGTTAACAGAAGTTGAAGACAAGGCAATTACTGAACTTGTAGTCAAGGAAAAAGAAATTGGCTTACATGCCATTACAGATGGAGAATTTAGAAGAGCCACATGGCATTTAGATTTCATGTGGGCTTTTGACGGTGTAGGTCACAGCAAGACAGAACATGGTCTTCCATTCCATGGAGAAGATGCTATGATTGATGACACTTATGTAGTTGGAAAAATCAAGTTAAGTGGCAAGCATCCTTTTATTGAACATTATGAATTTTTAAAACAGTTTGAAGATGAGAATACGGTAGCAAAGCTTACCATACCTGCACCGGCTCAGTTTTTAGAACAGATGATTATGCCTTTTGCATGGGAAAATACTAAAAAGTATTATGATAGCAAGGAAGAATTAGTAAAGGACATTGCAGATGGTTATAAGAAATTCATTAAAGATTTATATGACAAGGGCTGCAGAAATTTACAGTTAGATGACTGCTCCTGGGGCATGCTGGTAGAATGGTTGTTGATCCAAATGCCTGTGCAATTTTTGATACAGATGAGGAAGGCTTAGAAAAAATTAAGAAACAGTTATTAGATATAAATAATTTAGCAATTGACTCAGCTCCGGAAGATTTGACAATAAATACTCATGTTTGCCGAGGAAATTTCCATTCAACTTACGCAAGCTCAGGAGCTTATGACAGTGTAGCTGAAACATTATTTGCAAAGGAAAATGTTAATGCATATTATTTAGAATATGATGATGAACGTTCAGGTGGATTCGAGCCACTTAAGTCAGTTGGTGAGGATAAGAAAGTTGTACTTGGATTAATTACAACAAAATCTCCTGAATTAGAAAACAAAACAACAGTAATAAACAGAATAAAGGAAGCATCTAAATATGTTTCTTTAGACAGATTATATTTAAGTCCACAGTGCGGCTGCGCTTCTTGTGAAATTGGAAATAAATTAACGGAAGAACAGCAGTGGGCAAAGATAAAATTAGTAAAAGAAATTGCCGAAGAAGTTTGGGGATAATATTTCAAGTCCGGCTTTAATTTACAAAATAATATAAAACATAAAAGATAGCATTTTTATAACCCTATTATATAGGATTATGGAAGTGCTATTTTTATTCTTCAAAAAGAGATAAAAACAAAACAACATTCTTGTCATAAAAGAAAAATACATACCTAAGGTATGCACTAAAACTACCAAGGGGTGTAGAATAAAACATTTAAACCATATAAAATTCATATAGAATAACTATGGAGATGACAAATGAAGAAAAAGGAAATAACGAAAGAAAATATTGAAATAGGTCAGCGTGTTAAGGCACTTAGAAGAGAGCATAACCTGTCTCAGGAAAAAATGGCATCAATATTGGGGATTGAGTCAGTTCCTTTTTATCAGAATATTGAAAAAGGTGAAAATGATTTACAAATAGACAGATGCATAAAACTTAGTAAGTATTTTGACGTTAGTACAGATTACATATTAAAAGGCGAGGTTAGCGACTGTAGGGAGTTTCAATTGTATTTTGAAAGCCTTAGTGGCAGAGAGAAGAAAAGAGAATTTGATATATTGTTAAACAAAACATTTAGTAAATAATTAAAGCTAAATAACTAAATTGAAGTAATTCAATCAAAATAGCTAAGTTTAATAAATCAAAATAATTCAATCAAAATAATTAAATTTGAAATTTTTAAAATGAATAATTAACTAAAAAATAAGAAAAAGGGGATTGAAAAACAAATGCAATCAACAGATAAACAAATATTGATAGTGGAAGATAACAAGAGACACATGGATAGAGCCTGCGATATTTTAGAACAGCTTGAAGATGTTGTGATTTTTAAGGCAGATAATTGTGCTGATGCCTACAGATATGCCATGGAATATAGTATCGATTTATTTATTGTAGACATAATTTTGGAAAAAACAAAAAACGGTGATATGTCAGGTATGACTTTTGCTGATAATATAAGAGAAATAGAAAGGTACAAGGCAACGCCAATTATTTTTACAACATCGCTGGAAGATCCAAAACTACACGCCTATGCACATTTACATTGCTATCAGTATTTTGATAAATATTACAGAGAAGATGAATTCAAAGAAGCAGTTCAGTTTACTCTTAAAAATTACACAGCGAAAAAGGAAAGAGAATATATTTATTTTAAAACAAATGGTATTGTATGCCCGGTAAAAATAAATGATATTGTTTACATAGATAACAAAATTTCTACATTGTCAATTTATTGCAAAGATGGAGAGATTGTAGAAGCACCTTACAAGTCGACAAAACAGTTAATTCTTGAATTAGGTTCAACGAAATTTTTGAAGTGTAACAAAAGTGAAATAGTTAATTGCGACTATGTTAAGTTTGCAGATTATTCCAATTATCTTATTAAATTAAAGGAAGATTTCGGAGAGTTAAAAATTGGCAGACGTATTTTGAAAAGTTTTAAAGAAGGCTTTGAAAATAGAATATAAAACCATTGAATAAAATAGGTCTTTAGTGTTAAAATAGTTGAACACTAAGGACTTTTTTTGAAGGAGAAGATAAATGATTAAGGCAGTAATTTTTGATATGGATGGGCTCATGATTGACAGCGAGAGAGTTACTTACGAGTGGTATCGAAGATATTTACAAAAAAGAGGAGAAGACATGACAGTGGATTTTTACAAAAATCTACTGGGAAAAATACAACCTGTCTGCAAAAGTATTATAGCTAATGAATATGGCGAGGATTTCCCTTATGAGGAATGTATAGATTATGTTCATAAGGGAATGGCAAAAGAGTTTGAAACAAAGGGAGTGCCATTAAAAAAAGGAATTGTTCAGTTACTTAAATATCTTAAAGAAAACAATTATAAAACAATGGTTGCAACTTCCAGTAATAGAGACAGAGTTGATGTGATTTTAAAACAGGCAGGAATTGCACAGTATTTTGACGGCGAAATTTGTGGTGATGAGGTTGTTAATGGAAAACCTAATCCTGAGGTATTTTTAAAAGCATGTAAGAAGGTGAATGTACAGCCTGAGGAAGCACTTGTTTTAGAAGACTCAGAGGCAGGCATAAAAGCGGCTCATGACGGTGGAATTAAAGTTATATGTATACCTGACATGAAATATCCTGAGGAAGAATACAGAAAAATGACTGAAGAAATCTTTGAGGACTTGTCAAAGGTTGTAACTTATTTTTAAAAGTTGTAACTATTTTTTAACAGTTGTTGAGATTATAAATAATAGTGCTATACTATAGATGTTGACATGAAGTTATTCATTGCATTAACGATAAGAATGTGGAGGAAAATCTCATGAAGATTATTATTGCTGGAGATGGAAAAGTAGGTGCAAATCTTACTAGGAAGTTATCAGCGGAAGGTTATGACATAACCTTAATAGACACTAATGGAGAAGTATTAGACGCAAGCTTGGAGAGATACGATATTATGGCTGTTAATGGAAATTGTGCCTTAATGTCTGTTTTGTCTGAAGCAGGAGTTGACAGAGCTGATGTTTTAATTGCATCTACAAGTGCAGATGAAATTAATTTGCTTTGTTGCATGACAGCACATAAGATGAATCCTGAACTACATACTATTGCAAGAATCAGAAATCCTGAATACAGTGAACAAATATATACCATGCGCGATGCCTTTGGCTTATCTTTAACAGTTAATCCGGAAAAGCAGACAGCAGTGGAAATTGAAAGATTGTTAAAATATCCGGGATTTTTACAGAGAGATACTTTTGCAAAAGGAAGAGTGGAATTAGTAGAACTTAGAATAAATAGTGACAGCATTATAAAAGATGTTTCATTAAATGATCTTTATGGAATTGTAAAATGTAAGGTATTGGTTTGTGCCGTTAGAAGAAACGGCGAAGTGCATATTCCAAATGGTGATTTTATCTTAAAAGAAGGAGATAGAATTTACGTTACAGCACCATCACAGAACCTTACTATTTTATTGAAAAACTTAGGCTTTTTATCTCACAAGGTAAAACATGCAATTATTTGCGGTGGTGGAAGAGTAAGCTATTATCTGTCAAAGATATTAATTGACTCGGGAGTAGCCGTAGAGGTAATTGAAAAAGACGAAGATAGAGCAAGGGAGTTAGCTGAGCTTCTTCCTGAAGTTGCTGTAATTCATGGTGACGCAAGTAGAAAAACATTACTTGAAAGCCAGGGCGTAAGTGACTGTGACGCTTTTATTACCTTAACAGGAATGGATGAGTTAAATATAATTATTTCCATGTATGCTAAGGCATGTGGCGTGGAGAAAGTTATTACAAAAGTAGGACATACTGACAGAAGCAGTATTCAGGACAGCCTTAATTTAGGTAGTGTAGTATGCCCAAAGGAATTATGTTGTAATACAATAGTCGGCTATGTTAGAGCCTTAGGGGCACAGACAGGAATGGCTATATCAGTTCATAATATTGCAGATGGACAGGCGGAAGCAGTAGAGTTCATTGCAGATGAGAAAACAAAAAATTGTGGTGTTCCACTTAGATACATGAAATTAGTAAATAATGTTATTATTGCATGTATAACACGTAAAGGAAAAACAGAAATTCCAAATGGTGAATCATATTTCCAAAATGGAGATACTGTTGTTGTTGTAGCAACAGGGGATATAGTATTACATCAATTAAATGATATATTTCAATGATTGAGAGGAAGTTATGAATTATAAAGTTGTAGGAAAATTTATATCACAGATTTTAGCTGTAGAAGCGGCATTTATGCTTCCGGCATTAATTATTAGTGCAGCATGTCAGAATTTGAATGCAGTTATAGGATTTATAGTTTCTATTGTAATTATATTAGGTATTGCTTCGTTGCTATATGTATTATGTAGAAAGGCAAATAAGCGATTTTTTGCAAAGGAAGGTTTGGTTTCAGTGGGTATAGGCTGGATTGTTCTTAGTATATTAGGCTGTTTACCATTTTTTATTTCAAGAGAAATTCCTTCATTTGTAGATGCATTATTTGAGACAGTATCAGGTTTTACAACAACAGGAGCCTCAATTTTAACAGATGTTGAAGCTATGTCAAAAGGCATGCTTTACTGGAGAAGTTTTAGTCATTGGCTTGGGGGGATGGGCGTCCTTGTATTTTTACTTGCCATTGCACCGGCTGACGGAAAAAGCAACAGATTCACAATGCATTTGTTAAGAGCAGAAAGTCCGGGACCAACAGTTGGTAAGCTGGCTCCAAGAATGAGAGATACAGCACTTATTTTGTATTTAATGTATATAGGACTTACGGGACTTGATTTTATCTTTTTAATTATTGGAAAAATGCCTGTTTTTGATGCAGTCTGTACAGCATTTGGTACTGCAGGAACAGGTGGCTTTGGTATTAAAGGAGACAGTATGGCAGGCTACAGCCCATACATACAGAATGTCTGTACCATCTTTATGCTGTTATTTGGCGTGAACTTCAGTTGTTATTATTTAGTATTATTAAGAAGATTCAAGTCAATAATAGAGGATAGTGAACTTAGAACATACGTTGCTATTATTTTATCAAGCGTAGCTCTTATAACAATAAACATTTCAGGTATGTTTTCATCAGTAAGACAAGCACTACATCATGCGGCATTTACAGTATCAAGTATTATTACCACAACAGGTTTTGCTACAGAAGATTTTAATATGTGGCCTAATTTTTCAAAAACAATAATACTTATGCTTATGTTTGTTGGTGCCTGTGGGGGAAGTACAGGCGGTGGTCTTAAATGTGGCCGTTTACTTATTATTTTAAAAAGTGTAAAAAGAAACATTAGAAAGACTTTAAATCCAAGAAAAGTTGAAGTTATCAGAATGGGTGGAAATGTTGTAAAAGAAGAAGTTGTTTCGGCGGTTAATAGTTACTTTGTTGCATACATAGTTATTGTTTTCTTAAGTTTCAGTTTCATTTCCGTTGATGGTCACAGTATACTTACTAATTTTTCAAGTGTAGCATCATGCTTTAACAATATAGGACCGGGACTGGATATGGTTGGTCCGGCATCAAACTATTCAATGTTTAGCGATTGGTCTAAACTGGTTTTAATAGGTGACATGCTTGCAGGAAGATTGGAAATATTCCCAATATTAATTTTATTGTCAAAAACCACATGGAGTAGAAAGAGATAACATGAAGAAGAGTAGACATATATCAACATCAAGATTTATATTTTTCGGGTTTTTAGGCGTTATAGTTTTAGGAACCTTTATTTTGATGCTTCCAATTTCAAGTAGCTCAGGAGAATTCACATCTGTAGTGGATGCCTTATTTACAGCAACATCAGCTACATGCGTAACAGGACTTGTAGTTCACGATACGGCTACTTACTGGTCAGCCTTTGGTCAAGGTGTTATTATAGTTTTAATTCAAATTGGCGGCATGGGTGTTATAACAATAGCACTACTGTTAACAAGAATGTCAGGTAGAAAAATAGGTTTAAGGCAGAGAACACTTATGCAGGAGGCAATATCAGCACATAAAATGGGTGGTATAGTAAAACTAACAGGTTTTATTGTGAAGATGATGCTTATCTTTGAATTGGCAGGCGCGGTGTTAATGTATCCTGAATTTGCAAAACAGTTTGGCATTATAAAAGGTATATGGTATTCATTATTTCATTCAATATCAGCCTTTTGTAACGCAGGTTTTGATTTAATGGGTGTAAGAGAGCATTATTCTTCACTAACAACATTTTCATCTTCAGTTTTAATTAATGTTGTAATAATGCTTTTAATTATAATTGGCGGTATTGGCTTTGTTACATGGGATGACATAAAAAAGCACAAACTTCATTTTGGAAGATACAGAATGCAAAGTAAAGTTATTCTTGGAGTAACATCAATATTAATAATTGTACCGGTGCTACATTTTTATTTTTTTGAATTTGGAAAATCAACTTGGAATTTCGCTTCAGAAAAAGACAGGGTTTTGGCATCTTTATTTCAGGCTGTGTCACCTAGAACAGCAGGCTTTAACACAGTAGATTTAAACCAATTATCAGGTGTGGGACAGTTAATTACTATTATTTTAATGCTTATAGGTGCAGCACCCGGTTCAACAGCCGGTGGTATGAAAGTTACTACAGTGGCAGTATTATTATCAACAGCCGTAGCAGTTTTTAGGAAAAGGCAGGATGCACATTTATTTAAAAGAAGACTGTCCAATGAAGTGGCAAGGTCAGCTTCGGCAACACTGTTAATGTACACATTTTTGTTTATGTTTGGCGGTATTGTTATTAGTATTGCAGATAACATTCCTATAATGAAATCTTTGTTTGAAACAGCATCGGCAGTTGGAACAGTAGGTTTAAGCTTGGGAATTACACCATCTTTGTCCATGGTTTCCAAAATAGTATTAATTGTGTTAATGTTTTTAGGCAGAGTTGGTGGCTTAACAGTTATTTTTGCAACTTTATCAAATAAGAATCATAATGTATCTAGATTACCTGAAGAGAAAATTATGGTAGGATAAAGTAAAATAGTAAAGAATTATAATGCGTCATGATAAATGAAAAATCAGGAATGAAAATGAATGAGGCGTAAAAATACAAGAAATAGAAATGTATATAAATTGTATGGAGGGAAAATGAAGTCAGTTTTATTAATTGGATTAGGTAGATTTGGCAGACATATTGCTAAAACATTAGATGAATTAGGTCATCAGACAATGGCAATTGACGTAAAGGAAGATAGGGTTAACGCGGTATTACCTTACGTCACAAGTGCTCAAATAGGAGACTCGACAAATGAAGATTTTTTGGATACATTAGGTGTGGGTAATTTTGATGTTTGTTTTGTGGCAATTGGAGACGATTTTCAAAATTCTTTAGAGACAACATCTTTGTTGAAAGAAAAAGGTGCCAAGATGGTTGTCTCAAGAGCTGCAAGAGATGTACACGCCAAGTTTTTGTTGAGAAATGGAGCAGACCAGGTAGTTTATCCTGAACGTGAACTTGCTAACTGGACAGCAATAAGATATACAGCTAATCATATTTCAGATTACATTGAGGTGGGAGAAGGCTGTTCAATAATTGAAGTTGAGATTCCAAAAGAGTGGATTGGAAAAGAAATACAGGATTTAGATTTAAGACGAAAATACAAAATAAATGTCTTGGCAATTAAGAAGGAAAATGATATGAATTTGCAGGTTATGCCTGATACTGTCCTGAAAGAAGGGGCTAACTTATTGGTACTTGGAAAAACACACGACATACAAAAGTGTTTCCATATTTAAATTAAAAGTAATAGGAATATGATAGTAAAAATTTGCGGTATTACAGATGTTGAAGAAACAGAATATTTAAATGAAAATAATGTAGACATGGCCGGCATGGTTTTATATTTTCCAAAAAGTAAAAGAAATATAACTTTGGAGAAGGCAAAAGAAATCATGGCTTCTCTAAATGAAAATATAAAAAAAGTTGCAGTGGTTGTGTCGCCTAGCATTGAGCAGGTAAAAAGCATTGAAAATGCAGGCTTTGACTTTGTGCAGATTCATAAAGACTTGCCGGATGGTTTGTTTAATGAAACATTAATTGATGTTTTAAAGGCTTTTAATGTAAACGATTTAGAAGAACTTGGAAAGTACAAAAACATAGGAAATATAAAAGGCTATGTTTTTGATGCCCCAACATACGGTAGTGGAGAAACTTTTGACTGGAGCTTATTAAATAACATTAAACGAGACGATAAGTTATTTATATTAGCCGGCGGACTTAACGGAGATAATGTAAGAGATGGCATAAAAGCAGTACAACCTGATGGCGTAGATGTTTCATCAGGAGTTGAAAACGACAACGGAGTTGGCAAAAGCAGAGAGAAAATCAGAGAATTTGTTATGGCTGCTAAAGTAATCTAATTATGTAGATAGTTGAGTAAAAATAAAGTTAAATTAATTGATAAAAAATAGTTGAGGCAGAATTAGTATAAGAGAAAAGTAGTTATGCAAGAAACGGGGTAAGTGAAATTTAGAAAATGATTGAAGCAAAAAGTCATAAAATCAATAATATCCGTAAACAGAGAAAAGGAATAGAATGAAAAAAATATTAATTGTTGAAGATGATGTATCCATAAGGAATGAGTTGCAGAAGTTACTTGTAAACAGTGGCTATGAAACAATAGTAATGGATAACTTTGAAAATCAAATAGAATTTATTTTAGAAAGCAAAGCAGATTTAATATTGCTTGATATAAATATACCAATTCTAAATGGAGAAATGGTTTTAAAAGAGCTACGAAAGAAATCAGATGTGCCGGTAATTATGGTTACCAGCAGAACAAGTGAAGTAGATGAAGTTTTGTCCATGTCCTACGGGGCTGATGATTTTATTACAAAACCTTATAACCCTACAGTTCTTCTGTTAAGAATCCAAAATATTTTTAAAAGAATGGAAGTAAAAACTGACAATGTTAAATACAATAATCTTAATGTGGAATTAAGCAGGGGCATAATAAAATCAGAGACTAAGCAGGTTGTTTTAACAAAGAATGAAATGATTATTTTTGCATTGCTGTTAAACAACAAAGGCAGAATTGTTTCAAGAGATCAGTTAATGACAGATTTGTGGAACAATGAGGAATATATTAATGACAATGCGCTTACTGTCAATATTAGCAGGTTGAGAAATAAACTGGCATCTCTTGGATGCGCAGATGCTATAGAAACTCGAAAGGGACAGGGTTACATATTATTATGAAATTAAGTAAATACATAAAAGATAAATGGCTGACAATAACAATTAGTGCTGTCAGCTATTTTGTTATTTTAATGGTTATGAGAGTTTTTGCCTTACCTGTTGAAATAGTTGCAATAATTACATTTTTGTATTTTTTTACAGGCGGGCTGCAATTACTAATTAATTATTTAAGAAAAAGAAAATTCTATAACAGACTTCTTCTTAATGTGGAAAGATTGGACAAAAAATATTTAGTTTTGGAAACCTTAACTAAACCGGATTTTTATGAAGGGGAACTTATTTGGGAAAGTCTTTATGAAATTAATAAATCCATGACTGAAAACGTAAGTGATTACAGGGAAAACGTGGAAGATTTTAAAGAATATGTTGAAATGTGGATTCACGAAGTGAAAATACCCATAGCAAGTCTTGTTTTAATGTGTCACAATCACAAAAATGAGTTGGACGAAAAATACATAGAGCAAATCAGACGTCTGGATAATTATGTTGAACAGGTTTTGTATTATGTAAGAAGTAGCTGCAGTGAAAAAGATTACATAATAAAAGACGTGAATTTGGAAGAGGTTGTTGGAAAAGTTCTTATGAATAACAAGGACGATATTTTGGAAAAAAATATTGAACCGCAAATAAACATTAAAAACATAACAGTAAAATCTGATAAAAAATGGCTGGAATTTATTATTAATCAGATAGTAAATAACAGTATTAAATACTACAAAAATATTGCAATGTCTCATAATGATACAAAGGCTGTGCTGAAAATAAGTGCCACAGAAGAAAAAGAAAAAGTCATATTGTCCATCTATGATAACGGAATCGGAATTCCAAATCAGGATTTGAAAAAGATTTTTGAAAAATCATTTACAGGTGAGAATGGAAGACTGGGACAAAAGTCTACAGGCATGGGGCTGTACATAGTAAAAAATCTATGTAGCAAATTAGGTCATCAGGTTTCTGCCTGGTCTATCCAAAATGAATATACAGAAATAAAAATCGTGTTTGGTAAGAATGATTATTATGGGTTTTAGATTTAAATAATGTTAAAAATATAATGCTAAAAAATAATATTTAAGAAATTAATATTAAAAATCTAACATTAAGAGCAAATATGAGAATTATTAAAATATAAACATAAAAAACTAATATTACAAAATTGTAATGTTTAGTAATATTAGAAATGCGACAAATCTCAAGGCAAAGTATACACTGTTTATGTAATGTGAAGATTATAAAGCTTTATGAATTACATAAAACATGTGGAAGGGAGATAACAATGGATAATATTTTAACTATTGATAAAATCGAAAAATATTACGGAAGTAAATCAAGTCTTACAAAAGCAATTGACGGGATTTCTTTTGAAGTGGAAAAAGGAGAATTTGTTGCAATTATGGGGGCATCAGGCTCAGGAAAAACAACTTTGCTTAATTGTATCTCAACAATTGATAAAGTAACAGCAGGTCATATTTATGTTGCAGGTCAGGACATAACAGCCTTAAAGTCAAAGGAGTTAAATAAGTTTAGAAGAGAGGAACTTGGTTTTATTTTTCAGGACTTTAATTTGCTTGATACTTTAACAGCTTATGAGAACATTGCATTAGCATTGTCCATTCAAAATGAAAAGTATAAGGAAATCAATTTAAAAGTAAAAAAAGTAGCTTACGACTTAGGAATTGAAGATATTTTAAATAAATATCCTTGTGAAATGTCAGGAGGACAGAAACAGAGAGTAGCCTGTGCAAGGGCAATTATTAATGATCCAGAACTTATTTTGGCAGATGAACCAACAGGGGCTCTGGATTCTAAATCTTCAAGAATGTTATTAGAAAGATTTGAGTATTTGAATAATTTATTGCAGGCAACAATATTAATGGTTACCCATGATGCTTTTTCAGCAAGCTACAGTTCAAGAGCTATTTTCATTAAGGATGGCAAAATTTTTAACGAAATTGTAAAAGGCGATAGAAGTAGAAAAGAATTTTTTAATGAAATAATCAATGTAGTTACAATGTTAGGGGGAGATTTGAATGATGCTCTTTAAACTCTCGGCGAAAAACATAGCAAAGAGTATAAAAGATTATGCCATCTATTTTTTTACTCTTATATTAGGTGTGGCTATATTTTACGTGTTTAATGCCATTGATTCACAAACAGTAATGCTGGATGTTTCTAAAAACACATCTGATATTATAAAATTAATGACAGGCATGCTTTCAGGTGTAAGTGTTTTTGTGTCAATTATATTAGGCTGTTTAATAATATACGCTTCTATTTTTTTAATAAAAAGAAGAAATAAGGAGTTTGGAGTTTATTTGACTTTAGGTATGGGAAAAAGGAAAATATCTCTTGTACTTTTCTTTGAAACACTGATAATTGGTATAATATCCCTTATAGTTGGGTTAATAATTGGCACAGCATTTTCTCAACTAATGAGCATAGTTGTGGCAAATATGTTTGAGGCAGACATGCGCAAGTTTGAATTTGTATTTTCAAAAAGTGCCTGCATAAAAACACTAATATATTTTGGCATAATGTATGTTTTCGTAATGGTATTTAATACCTGGACAATTGGCAAATGCAAACTTATAGATTTGCTAAATGGAAGAAAAAGAAATGAAAAAATAAAAAACAAAAATTCTATTGTATGTATAATGATTTTCATTATTTCATGGGTAGTTTTAGGTAGAGCATATTATTTAGTAACCGTTGGCGTTAATGAATTAGAAAGTGCAATGGATATTTTAATTCCAATAATGCTTGGAATTGTTGGCACATTGATGTTTTTCTGGTCAGTATCGGGACTAATACTTAAAATCGTAATGGCGAAAAAAAGCACATATTACAAAGGTTTAAATAGTTTTGTTTTACGACAGATAAGTAGCAAAATAAATACAACAGTTGTTCAGATGACTATTATATGCATTATGCTTTTTGTAACAATTTGCGTTTTATCAAGTGCATTTTCAATTAAAAATTCTTTATCAGAAAATATTCAGAAAATGTGCCCGGCGGATGTTCAAATTACTGTTGGAAAAGAAGTAAAAAATGATGTTATAAATAATAAGCAGGTGAAGGTAAAGAGCATATTGGAAAGCGCTGGCTGTAAGATAGAAGATGAGTTTAGCGAATATGTGGAATATGATACTTATAAGACACAGAAGCTTACTTTAAGAGATGTTGTTGGAAACAGCTATAATGAAATAGCAAAAACATATAAGGGAATAACTTTAAATAGTCAGGAAGATATAATGAAAATAAGTGACTATAACAAGGTGGCAAAACTTTATGGACAAAAGACTTTTGAACTAAAAGAAAATCAATATCTTGTTGTAGCAAACTTTCAGGGAATGGTTCAATTAAGAAACATTGCGTTGAAAAATGGTGAAAAAATTAAATTAGGTGGAAAGGAATATTCTCCCCTATATAGAGAGTGCAAATATGGATTTGTTAATCTATCAGGTAATGAAGAAAATTCGGGTATCATTGTATTGCCTGACAGTGCACTTAAAAATGCAGAAGTATATGACAGTACTTTAGTAGGAAAGTACAATACAGCGCCAAAGGATGAAATAATAAAAAACAATGACCGGATAACCAAAATAATGGGTAAGAAAGCTTACAATATGATTTCGATAAATACAAAAATGGATGTAGCAGAAGCATGTATCGGGCTTGGAGCCATAGTTACATTTATTGGCATGTATTTAGGAATTATTTTCCTGATTTCATCAGCAGCAATACTTGCATTAAAGGAATTATCTGAGTCAACAGACAATAAAGAGCGTTATTTAATGCTAAGAAAATTAGGTACAGATGACAAAATGATTAACAGGGCATTATTTAAACAGATTGGAATATATTTTATGTTTCCACTAATCATTGCAATTATTCATTCTGTTGTAGGCTTGAAATTTGCTACAACAATTTTAGCAACCTTTGGAAAAGTTGGTTTGCTTGGTTCAATTATATTAACTGCAGTTGTTTTAGTTTTAATTTACGGCGGGTATTTCTTAATAACATATTTCTGTAGCAGAAATATTATTAAGGAAAGATAAAGTAGGCAATACAAAGTTCAGTTAAAAAATAGGATAATAATGAAAAGAAGATGGAAAATAATAGTAAAATAAATATCAGACAATAAAAATTATAAATGATAAACCAATGGTAAAAAATAAGTAGTAAATAAAATGGCTGATAAATGCATATTATATTAAAAGATTTAGTGTAATATACATTTAATCAGCTATTATTATGTCTAGTAAATCATCAAAAGGAATTTTGGTGTTTACAATTTGTATGATTCTGCTGTCGTAATTGATTTTAGCAATCATACCTGTAAGTTTGATATATTCCTCTTTGCAGTAGTAGACAACTGTTATAATAGAACCTGCTTTTAAACTTTTAAGTTTAAGATTAAGTTCTTCGGCGTAGTCCTGAGTAAGTTCTTTTTTGGGAACAATGATTTTCTCTTTGGAAGCTAAAGCTTCCTCAAGACCTTTTAAAGCTGAAAATGGCATAAACTGTTTGGCACGTTCCTCTATTGGCATTTTTTGTTTGGGTTTAGATGGCATGACTTTCTCCTTAATTTTCGCCACTTTTATGACCACCAATTTGTCGGTTTCTCTCAATAGCAGTGGCATTTTTTTGTAAATCCATTCCCTTAAGAACGGCATTCTTTCCAAATTTTGACTTGATTTCAATCATTGCTTTTTGAATTTTCTTATTCCGTTCCAAAGCTTCAATGTCCATAAAGAAAGCATACTGAGTGTAACCTTCAGGCATAACATTATTAAATGTAATGTTAATTCTTCTTATGCCAATGTTAGGTCTTATGATTTCCCTGTATAGATTGGTAACGGCTGGAATAATAATTAAGTCTGAATTAGTGTTGATATCAAGTCTTGCTGTACCATGAGCAGGTTTCATGTTAAGGGCATTAGAGTAACCTACATGCAAAGTTACCGAGCCTGTAACAAGTTCCTGATCAACCAAATCAAGACAAAGAGCATCAACCATTTCCTTAACTACAAGAAGACCATCATCAAAATTGTAATCACACATAAGAACCTGACCACTTGTTAAACAGTTACTTCGTGGCTTGTAATGCTTGATTTGGTACATGGTAGTTGGCTCAATGCCAAAAGCATGGTCTATTAAAAGCTCCGCGTCAACACCAAAAGCATTGTAAAGTACGTCCTCGTTAGCTTCTGCAATATCTTTCATGGTATAAATACCCATTGTGGCAAGACGCCTTACAGTCCCCGGACCTACACGCCAAAAGTCAGTTAGTGGAGTGTAATCCCAAAGAGTTTCTTTGTATAAATCTTCATCCAAAAAGCCGATGAAATCAGGTGAATGTTTTGCTGTGATATCCAACGCAATTTTGGCTAAGTACATATTAGTGCCAACTCCACAGGTTGCCCGTAAGCCAAAAGTGTTGTAAATATCTTCCATTATTGTACGCCCAAGTGTAATTGCATCCATTTGATAAAGGGCAAGATAATTGGTAACGTCCATAAACGCCTCATCAATTGAGTAAACGTGGATATCATCTTTTGAAATATATTTAAGATAAATACTGTAAATATCTGCGGAGTAATCAATGTATCTTTTCATACGGGGAACAGCAGTAATATATTCAACATTCTTAGGAATTTCAAACAATCGGCAACGGTTTTTTATGCCGAGAGCTTTCATTGCAGGTGTAATTGCCAGACAGATGGTTTTATCTGTTCGCTCTTTATCTGCAACAGCTAAATTCGTTGTCATGGGATCAAGCCCTAACTCAATGCACTCAACTGATGCATAGAATGATTTCAAATCAATACATAAATAATATTTCTCTGACAAAACAATATCTCCTAAAATTAATATCTTCTAAAAGTAATAATCGTCTAAAGTTGATAGCTTCTAAAGTTTTTGAAGTTCGTGGTACAACTTACTAATTGGAAGCCCTACAACATTATTATAATCTCCACTGATTTCCTTAACATATACTGCAAAATTACTCTGTATACCATATCCTCCGGCTTTGTCATAACAGTCACCTGTGTTGATATAGTCGTTAATTTCCTGAGATGACATTGGATACAAATGCACCTGAGTACAATCGTTGAAAGTTATATGTTTCCTTGCCTGTGTGTCAAAATCGTACACAATAGCAGTAACACCTGTATATACCTGATGGGTATTTCCCTGAATGGAATCAATCATATTATATGCTTCATTATGATTCTTAGGCTTGCCGAGAATATTGCCATTACTGCAAACAATTGTATCGGCTCCAATAACCATAAGGGATAAACCACCAAAAGCCATAAGAGACAAATCTACAGATTTCAAAATCATGTTAAGAACATTGTCAGCTTTTTGAAATGACAGTTCTTCCACAACTGCCTCCGGTTCAGTTTCTGTTATAACTTCTTCCATGTTAGACGCAATTATTTCAAATTCATAACCTGCCTGCTTCATAAGCTCGCTGCGTCTTGGCGACTGAGAAGCAAGTATAATCTTGGTTTTTTCTAAATTAATCATAAAAAGAGTATAACACAAATCGAATGAATGTTCACCCTTAAAAATAAAAAATGAAAATTTTATGAAAACTGTTGAATATATTAGAAAACGTTATTATATTAGTAGATAGTGATTAATAGTATGGATAAAATAACGGATTTTTATAATAAATCTAAAAAAGATGGTGGCAATAGAGTTAATTAACATAAGTAGTTTTCACCCATTTAAAAAGAGAGGTGAAAATTGATTTTTTGTGCTGAAATTATATAAAAAATGAGAAGTAGAAATAAAGAGAATGAATTTTATAAAAGAAAAAATAAATAAATTAAGTTTTGATAAGAAAACTGTAATAAAAGTAGTTGGTATTTTGGTGGTGTTTGCAGTTGCGATTGGAACAATTGTATTAATTGGGCATAATGGAAAAACAACGTCAAGTAAGGAAGTTCAAACAACAACTGTGCAGGAAACAACAACAAAGGCAGAAGTAGCTAAAACAAAAAAAGTGACTAAGACTAAGAAAACTAAAACAAAAAAGAAACAACCACTATATGGCAAAAAATATAAAAAATTAAAAATTGTTAAAGTTTACGATGATAAATCTTTCGAAGAGATAGATGATATTGATGACGATATAGCAGAAGTTTACAAGGATAAATCCATGGCAAGCGATGAGGCAGGAGTTGCTCTTGAAGGATGCGTTGTAAAGGTCGTAGAATCAGGTAAAGAGTGGACTAAAATCAAGTCAGGTAAAGTAGAAGGCTACATTGAGAGCAAGTATGTTGTAAAGGGAAAAGAAGCTAAAAAAGTGCTACTTAGAACAGAGCATGTAATTGCAAAAATAAAGTCAGAAAACGTAGCTATAAGAAAAGACGGCAACAAGAAGGCAGCATCAATAGGTGTGGCTTACAAAAAGACAGAATATCCTATTGTTGAAATTAGCAAAAATGAAAAATGGGTAAAAATAAAAAGGTCTGAAGCAGTAACAGGGTGGATTCCGGCAAGAAAAATGACTTTGAAGGTACAAAAAGAAAAAGTATATACTTCTGAGGAGTATGATGAGATGGTAGATACCCAGTGGACTGGTGGTATTGTTGGTTATAGTCTGGCCGAAAAAGATTTGCCTAAAAAAGGTGAAGCAAGGGACTTGATAAAGTATGCTTCAAAATTCCTTGGAAACAGATACGTTTGGGGTGGTACAAGCTTAACAAGAGGCGCTGACTGTTCAGGATTTGTACAGTCTGTTTTTAGAAAGTTCGGTCATTATCTTAACAGAACAGCAGCAGAACAGGCAAAAAACGGAAGCGCAGTCTCATTAAACAAATTAAAGCCCGGAGATTTGGTTTTTTATCATACAGATAAAAGAGATAAGAACAGAATCAGCCATGTGGCGATTTATATTGGAAATGGAAAGGTAATACATTCTGCCAATAGAAAAGTTGGCATGGTTATTAGTACAGTGGGAAGTCCATGTACGGCAAGAAGAATTTTGGCAGAAGAAAATCCTAAATTAAAAGCAAAAAAGGAAATAGAGACAAAAACAAATAAGAAAAAGCGAACTAAGCATAAAAAGCAGGATAAAACAAAGGAAGAGGAAACATCAAAAGCTGAAACTGAAATAAAAGGTTCTGAAACAGAAACAAAGAATATAGAGTCTGAAACAACAAAAGAAATTGACACAACAATAGAAGAAGACAGTAGTGAAATTTAACTCACTACTGTCTTTTTAAACGCTCTTTTAATCTGTCTAAAAATTCTTTAGAGGCACCACTAAACATTTGATATCTTTTCCAAATAACCGAAAGGTTAAGGGAAGTTTCAGGCTCCAGTGGCACAAAACAAAGATTATTAAAATGTATAATCCATATCATAAAGCGCCTGAACAGAAATTTGTAGAAGCGATAAACAAATATATAGAAAATCAACCTAAAAAATCTGCGTTGAAAGAGTATATATTAACCTTTATTTTTTACTTGATATATGGTATTCTAATTCTAGGTTTTGACTAAAATCGGTTATAAATAAAGAAAGGAATGTAAATGCAAAATTTATTTTGTGTTTACGTCTTTTATTTGTGTAAATACTAATAAAGGACTAGGTGAGAAGAATGAATAGAGTTTTACTTAAATTAAGTGGTGAAGCTTTGGCAGGAGATAAGAAGACAGGTTTTGATGAAGAAACCTGTGTGGCTGTTGCAAAGCAGGTAAAGGCTATAGTAGATAAAGGGGTTCAGGTTGCAATTGTTATCGGTGGTGGTAACTTTTGGAGAGGACGTACAAGCAATAAGATTGACAGACCAAAGGCAGACGGGATTGGTATGTTGGCAACAATTATGAATTGCATGTATGTTTCTGAAATATTTAGAACAGAAGGTATGGATACTAATGTATATACACCGTTCTTATGTGGAACTTGGACAAAACTTTTCTCAAAAGATGAAGCTGTTGCAGATTTAAATGGAGGTAAGGTTGTATTTTTTGCAGGCGGTACAGGACATCCATATTTTTCAACAGATATGACTATGGTCCTTCGTGCAATTGAAATTGAAGCAGATTGTATTTTAGGAGCTAAGGCAATTGACGGAGTTTATGACAGTGATCCTGCAGTTAATCCTAATGCAAAGAAATATGATGAATTACCTATTTCAAAGATTGTTGACGACAGACTTGGTGTAATTGATTTAGCTGCAAGTGTTCTTGCAATGGAAAACAAAATGCCAATGTTATTGTTTGGTCTCAACGAAGAAGACAGTATTAATAAAGCAGTTTCAGGCGAAAAGATTGGTACAAAAATTACAGTAGAATAAGAATATTGCAGATTAAGATATTTAAGAAAAAACTTTTAAGGAGATTATTTATTATGGAAGAATTATTAATGACTTACGAAGAAAAAATGGAGAAGTCTTTAAAAAATTTGGATGACGAATTTGGAGCAATTAGAGCAGGTAGAGCTAATCCAAGAGTGTTAGACAGAATTACAGTTGATTACTACGGAGCACCTACACCACTTCAGCAGGTAGGTAACATATCCGTACCGGAAGCAAGAGTAATTGCCATTAAGCCATTTGATCCTTCAATTTTAGGTGATATTGAACACGCACTTATGGCATCAGACATTGGTATTACACCAACTAATGATGGAACAGTTATCAGACTTGTATATCCTGAATTAACAGAAGAGAGAAGAAAAGAACTTGCAAAGGATATTAAGAAAAAAGGCGAAAATGCAAAAGTTGCAATCAGAAACATAAGAAGAGATGCAATTGATGCAATTAAGAAAAAAGGAAAAGAAGATTCAATTTCAGAAGATGAAATTAAGGGATATGAAGATGATGTTCAAAAGAGCACAGATGCATATGTAAAGAAGATTGATGATGCAATTGATGCTAAGTCAAAAGAAATCATGACAGTTTAATTTTGAATTAATGACAAAGAGGAAACAGTGCGTTTCCTCTATTTTCAGTTATTGAAAGAACGTATAAATGAGTAAGGAGACCGGGATGGCAGATAAAATTGATTTAACAGGAATGAACATTCCAAATCATGTTGCCATTATTCTTGATGGAAATGGCAGATGGGCAAAAAAGAGATTTTTACCTAGAAAAGCAGGACATGCCGCAGGTGCAAGAACAGTAGAAAAAATACTCGAAGATGCACATGATATTGGTATTAAATATATAACAATGTATGCTTTTTCAACAGAGAATTGGAACAGACCACAGGATGAAGTGGATGCACTTATGAAACTTCTTAGAAAGTATTTATCGGACTGTATAGAAAGAGCAAATAAGAATAATATGCGTTGTATGGTTATTGGCGATAAAACAAGATTAGATGACGATATTGTTGCCAAAATCAATGAATTAGAAGAGTGTTCAAAAGATAATGATGGCATAACATTTATTATTGCACTTAATTATGGTAGCAGAGACGAAATAAGAAGAGCTACAACAAAGATGGCAATGGACTGTAAGGAAGGAAAGTTAAATCCTGAGGATATAACAGAAGATACAATTAGCAGTTATTTAGACACAAGAGGAATTCCTGATCCTGATTTGTTGATTAGAACAAGTGGAGAAATCAGATTATCTAATTATTTATTGTGGCAGTTAGCATATACAGAATTTTATTTTACAGATGTATTATGGCCTGATTTCAACAAAGAAGAACTAAAGAAAGCAATAGTAAAATACAATCAGCGTGACAGACGTTTTGGAGGAGTTAAGTAAAATGGTTTTAAGTAAATTTGCAAATAAATCTTTTTTTACAAGATTAATTAGTGGCATTGTTTTAGTTGCACTTATTCTTGTGACAATTATACCGGGAGGAAACATCTTATTTTTCTTTAATATGTTTTTGTCAGTTGCAGCTTTGTATGAATTGTATAAAGTGTTAGGCTTGGAAAATAAACTACCGGGTATTACAGGATATATTGCGTTAATAGTTTATTATGCGTTGATTTACATAGGAAAAGAAGATTATGTAATTACATTACTTGTTGTATTTTTAATTTGCTTATTGGCAGAATATGTATTTATGTTTCCTAAATATAAAACAGAGGAAATTTCAAATGCAATAATGTGTATGTTATATGGCGGAATACTATTGTCATATATTTATTTAGTGAGAAATGGAGAAAACGGAACTTATTTAGTTTGGTTGATTTTCTTATGCTCATGGGCAAGTGACACATGTGCGTATGTTGCAGGCGTAGCTTTTGGAAAACATAAGATGGCACCGGTTTTAAGCCCTAAAAAGTCAGTTGAGGGTGCTGTTGGCGGTGTAGTTGGAGCAGCGGCGTTAGGTGCAATTTATGCAGCAGTATTTTCAGATAAAATTAACTTAAGTATTAATCCTGTAATTGCGTGTGCAATTATATGTGCCATAGGTGCATTAATTTCTATGATTGGCGATTTGGCAGCGTCAGCAATTAAGCGTAATCATGATATCAAGGATTACGGAAAATTAATTCCGGGACATGGCGGAATTATGGATAGATTTGACAGTGTTATTTATGTGGCACCAATTATTTGGATATTAATACAATTGTTTTAAATTTTTAGAGGAAAGATAAATGAAGAATATTTCAATTTTAGGCTCTACAGGTTCAATAGGAACACAGACTTTAGATATAGTTAGAGCAAATGATGATTTAAACGTTGTGGCAATTGCTGCAGGCTCAAATATTAAAGCGTTAGAAGAGCAGGTTAGGGAATTCAATCCTGAATTGGTTTGCGTCTATAACGAGGAAGCAGCGAAGAATTTAAAAACAGCCATAAATGATACTAATACAAAAGTCGTAACAGGCATGGATGGCTTGATAGAGGCGGCTACAATAAAAAGTGCCGAAATAGTAGTAACGGCATTTGTTGGCATGATTGGAATAAGACCAACATTAGAGGCAATTAAGGCAAAGAAGGATATTGCACTAGCTAACAAGGAAACTCTTGTTACAGCAGGTCATTTGGTAATGAAGGCTGCAAAAGATAATGGTGTTAAAATATTGCCGGTTGACAGTGAACACAGTGCAATTTTTCAGTCATTAAACGGAGAAAATCCAAAGGAAATTGATAAGATTTTATTAACAGCATCAGGTGGACCATTTAGAGGCTACACAAGAGAACAGATGAAAAATGTTAAAGTTGAGGATGCCTTAAAACATCCAAATTGGTCTATGGGACAAAAAATAACCATCGACTCTGCTACAATGGTTAATAAAGGACTTGAAGTAATTGAGGCAAAATGGTTATTTAACGTGGACATTGACAATGTAAAACCAATAGTTCAACCACAGAGTATTATACACTCCATGGTGCAGTTTAAGGATGGGGCAGTTATAGCGCAACTAGGAACTCCTGATATGAGGCTTCCAATTCAGTATGCATTATATTATCCCGAAAGAAGATATTTATCAGGTGACAGACTGGACTTTGCAAAAATTGGTCAGATAACTTTTGAGGAACCTGACTTAAATAATTTTGTTGGTCTAAAAATGGCTTTTGAAGCAGGTAGAATCGGTGGTTCAATGCCAACAGTATTTAATGCAGCAAATGAAAAGGCAGTTGCAAAGTTTTTAAACAGGGAAATTAGTTTTCTGGAAATAACAGACATAATACAATACTGTATGGAAAATCACAAAGCACTTGAGAATCCGACAGTAGAACAAATATTAGAAATAGAGGGATGGGCTTATGAGCTCATTGAGAAAAGGTGGTAATTAATGGAGACAGCAATCAGTATAATTATAGCATTAATAATTTTTGGCTTATTAGTTTTAATACATGAATTTGGTCATTTTATTGTAGCAAAGAAAAACGGTGTATTTATAAATGAATTTTCAGTAGGTATGGGACCTAGAATTTTAAGTAAAGTTGCAAAAAGCGGCACAAGATATTCCTTAAAAATTTTACCTTTAGGTGGTTCCTGTGCAATGCTTGGAGAAGATGAAGATAACGAAGAGGAAGGCTCTTTTAATTCAAAATCAATCTGGGCGAGAATGGCAATAGTATTTGCAGGTCCGTTTTTTAATTTCATATTAGCTCTTTTACTTGCGTTTATTGTAATAGGAGCAAAGGGTGCTGATGTATCATATGTTACAAATGTTGACAAGGCATCACCGGCGTATGAAGCAGGACTTAGACAGGGAGACAGAATCGTTAAGTATAATGGCGCTCATGCAACACTTGGAAGAGAAATATACTTAGAAGATTATGTTAATCCATTAAACGGTGACGACATAACAGTATCTTTTGTTAGAAATGGTGAGACAAAGACAATTAAGTATTCACCTGAAATTGAAAAAAGATATATAGTAGGTATGCAGTATGCACCAAGCGATGCAGAAGCTGAAATAACTCAGGTAACAAGAGGTTCAGCGTTCTTTAAGGCGGGCGTTCAGGCAGGAGACGTAGTTACTGAAATTGACGGCACTGCAATCAAAACAGGCAATGACATGAACGATTATTTAACAGAGCATCCTTTTGGTGAAAATGAAGTTAAGATTACTTTGGACAGAAAAGGAAAAACTGTAAATGTAACTGTTAAACCTATAATGACAAAGATTGCAAGCAGGGGCTTTGATTACAACATTGGAAGAGAAAAACAGTCTATAGGCGGCGTAATCAAGTACAGCTTTACAGATGTAAGATACGAAATAGCAACAGTTTTAAAGAGCTTAAAAATGTTAGTTACAGGAAAGGTATCAGCAAACGAAATTTCCGGTCCTGTTGGTATTGTTAATGTAATAGGCAATACTTATTCAACAGCTAAGTCTCAGGGAACAACTGTAACTATTTTATCATTAATTAATTTAGCCATAATGTTAAGTGCCAACTTAGGTGTAATGAATTTATTACCATTACCTGCATTAGATGGTGGAAGATTATTCTTATATATTATTGAGGTTATCACTAGGAAGAAGATTCCAAAGGATAAGGAAGGTATGATACATTTCATTGGATTTATTTTATTAATGGCATTAATGGTATTTTTATTATTTAATGATATTAGAAAATTAATTTAAAATTATGATTTTGACGGATAGGTGAAGATTATGTATAGAGATAATACGAAAGTAATTAGAATTGGAAATAAAGTTATTGGCGGAGGAAATCCAATAATGATTCAGTCAATGACTAACACAAAGACTGAAGATGTGGAAGCTACAGTAGCTCAAATAAAAGAATTAGAGGCTAGTGGATGTGATATTATCAGATGTGCGGTTCCCACAATAGAAGCTGCTAAGGCAATTGCAGAAATTAAGAAGCAGATTTCAATACCACTTGTAGCAGATATACATTTTGATTACAGACTTGCCATTGCTGCCATGGAAAATGGAGCTGACAAGATTCGTATTAATCCAGGAAACATTGGCTCTGTAGACAAGGTTAAGGCTGTAGTGGAAGTGGCTAAGGCGAAAAATATTCCTATTAGAGTTGGTGTAAACAGTGGCTCGTTAGAAAAAGATATTTTAGAAAAATATGGTAAGGTTACAGCGGAAGGTTTAGTTGAAAGTGCTTTAGACAAAGTAAAAATAATCGAAGATTTAGGTTATGATAATCTTGTTATCAGTATTAAATCTTCTGATGTAATGATGTGTGTTAAAGCCCATGAGTTAATAGCTACAAAGACTAATTATCCACTACATGTTGGAATTACAGAATCAGGAACAGTTACATCAGGAAATATTAAGTCAGCCATAGGACTGGGCCTTATTTTAAATCAGGGAATTGGCGATACAATCAGAGTATCCCTTACTGATAATCCGGTTGAGGAAATTGCCAGTGCCAAACTTATTTTAAAAACATTAGGTTTAAGAAAAGGTGGCATATCAGTTGTTTCATGTCCTACTTGTGGTAGAACTCAAATTGATTTAATTGGTTTGGCAAAACAAGTGGAAAAAATGGTGTCAAAGTATGACTTAGACATTAAAGTTGCTGTAATGGGATGTGTGGTTAATGGACCCGGTGAGGCAAGAGAAGCTGATCTTGGAATAGCAGGAGGAAAAGGAGAAGGTCTTTTGATTAAAAAGGGCGAAATAGTAAAGAGAGTTCCTGAAAACGAATTATTAAACACACTGGAAGAGGAATTAAAAAACTGGAGGAATTAAATTGGCAAAAAAGAACTTTTTAGAAGTTTTTGATAATCTTCAGTTAAATGATGAATTACGAGGTATTTTAGAATTAGTAGATATAACGAGAATTGTTACTAATACAGAACATACCAAAATAAGAATCTATATTGAAAGCAGCAGACTTATTGAAAAGTCTGCTATTTTCAAAATTAGGGAAGAATTAGCAAGAACTTTAAGAACAGGCAAAAAGATAGGTATAGAAATTATAGAGAAATATTATTTGTCTGCTCAGTATACAACGGAAAACTTATTTGAAATATATAAGGATAGTATTGTGCTTGAATTAAATGAACATAGTCCCATAATTGCTACTATGTTAAAGAAAGCACCAACATCCTTTGATGAGAAAGGCAGACTGGTTATTAATCTGGAATCAAGTATTATTTCGGAAGCCAGAATGAAAACTTTAAAGGATACAATTGAGAGAATTTTTAGAGACAGATTTAGTATGCCTTTAGAAGTTAAAATCAAAAAGCATGCCATTGACGGAAATAGATACGCTAAACGAAACGCTAAACGTTTGAAAAATGAAGTGGATGTTCTTTTAAGCAAAAATGAAGAGAAGCAACCGGAGGAAGCAAAGAAGGTAGAAGAGAGACCTAAAAGACTTAAAAAGGCTACATATTCAGATAATCCTGAAGTGGCATACGGAAGAGACTTTAAATTTGATTCAGACACAGCCTTATGTGATGTGTTTGAGGGAACAGGCGAGTGTGTGGTTAAAGGTCAGGTTATGACCATGGATGACAGAGAATTAAGATCAGGAAAATACCTTGTCAGCTTAGAGATAACAGATTTCACAGATAGTATTGCAGTAAAGATTTTCTTAGGAGATGAAAATGCCAAGAAGGAATTTACTTCAAAGGTAAAAAAGAATACTTTTGTAAGAATCAAAGGTGTTGCGATGTATGACACCTATGACAGACAGGTGGAAATCAGCCGTGTGGATGGTATGAAGGTTATACAGCCGTTTTCAACTGAAAAGAGAAAAGATACTGCAGTGGAAAAAAGAGTGGAACTTCATTGTCATACCAAAATGAGTGATATGGATGGTGTAAGTAACTGTAGCGATTTAGTAAGACGTGCTTATGAATGGGGACATAGAGCGATTGCCATAACAGACCATGGCGTAGTACAGGCATTTCCCGATGCCTGGCATGAGTATTGTGACATTAAGAAGGAATGTTCAAAGGTAGGAAAAGATTGTGACTTTAAGGTAATATATGGTGTTGAAGCTTATCTGGTAGATGACTTGAAAGATATGATTGTTAATCCCAGAGGTCAGAGCTTAGATGACACATACGTTGTATTCGACTTGGAAACAACAGGATTTAGTGCAAAAAGTGACAGGATTATTGAAATTGGAGCTGTAAAGGTACAAAATGGAAAAATAATTGACCGTTTTAGTACATTTGTTAATCCTGAAATACCTATACCTCTTAGAATTGAACAATTAACAAGTATTAATGACAATATGGTTATTGGTGCTCCTAAGATAGAAGAAATTTTACCTTCATTTATGGAATTTTGCGAAGGCTCAGTAATGGTTGCCCACAATGCAGACTTTGACATGAGTTTTATTGCAGCTAATTGCGAGAGAATTGGCTTGCCATGTGATTTTACAATCGTTGATACAGTTGCAATGTCAAGATATTTGATTATAGGACTTGGAAAATACAAATTAGACAGAGTTGCCAAGGCATTGGGAATTGTTCTTGAAAATCACCATAGAGCTGTAGATGATGCAGAGTGTACAGCTCTTATTTTCCTAAAACTTTGTAAGATGTTAAAGGATAAAGGAATTAATAATCTTGATGAAGTAAACAAAGAAGGAAAGAAGTCAGACAATCTTATAAATAAGCTTCCTGCACATCACGCAATTATTTTGATTAAAAACCAGACAGGAAGAGTTAATTTATATAAGTTAGTATCTATTTCCCATATAGATACTTTTGCCAACAAAAGACCACGTATATTAAAAAGTGATTATTTAAAATACAGCGAAGGTCTGATGATTGGAAGTGCCTGTGAGGCAGGTGAATTATATCAGGCTATATTACATGGAAGAACTCAGCAGGAAGTTGCAAGGTTAGCAGAATTCTATGATTATTTTGAAATTCAACCTTTAGGCAACAATGAGTTTATGTTAAAAACAGGTAATCCTGATATAGATAATAAGAAAAAATTCTTAGTTGATTCAAGGGAAGAACTAAGAGAGATTAACAGGAAGATAATTGAACTGGGAAGAAAATTTAATAAAATAACAGTTGCTACATGTGATGTTCATTTTATGGATCCGGAAGATGAAATTTATCGTAGAATCATACAGTATGGTAACGGATTTAAGGATGCAGATAATCAGGCACCTTTATATTTGAGAACAACAGATGAGATGCTTGGTGAGTTTGATTATTTGGGTAGTGATTTAGCAGAAGAAGTTGTAATTACAAATCCAAACAAGATTGCAGATATGATAGAAAATATTTCACCAATTCATCCTGATAAATGCCCACCGGTTCTTGATAATTCGGAAGAAAACCTGAGAAATATCTGTTTCCAAAAAGCCCATGAAATTTACGGCGAAGATTTACCGAAAATTGTTGAAGATAGATTGGAAATTGAACTGGATTCTATTATTGGTAACGGTTATGCGGTTATGTACATTATGGCTCAGCGATTAGTTTGGAAATCAAATGAAGATGGATATTTGGTAGGTTCAAGAGGATCTGTTGGTTCATCTTTTGCAGCTACAATGTCAGGTATTACAGAATGTAATCCTTTAGCCCCGCACTATTATTGTGAGAAGTGCAAAAGTTCATTTTTTGAGGATGAGTACAGAGCACCTGAAGGGACACCTATAGATGAAATTAAAAAGATTCAGGCAACAATTAAAGAGGAAAGAGCAGAGGGTGGTCTTGGATTTGACTTGCCTGATGCAGTATGTCCACACTGTGGAGAAAAACTTCATAAGGATGGCTTGGAAATTCCTTTTGAAACATTCCTTGGATTTGGTGGTACAAAGGAACCGGATATCGACCTTAACTTCTCCGGTGAATACCAGGGAAATGCACATGCGTATACAGAAGTTATGTTTGGTAAGGGCCATACATTTAGAGCGGGAACATACGCAGGTGTAGCCGAGAAAACTGCATTTGGTTATGTGAAAAATTATTACGATGACCATAACGAGATTAAGCGTACTGCGGAAATTGACAGAATAGCAAGAGGCTGTACAGGAATCCGTAGAAGTACAGGTCAGCATCCTGGTGGAATTGTTATTGTTCCAAGGGATAAGGAAATATATGAATTTACGCCAATACAGAAACCAGCTAACGATATGACGGTAGATACAATAACTACTCATTTTGAATACCATGCAATTGATGCAAACCTGTTAAAGTTAGATATTCTCGGACATGATGATCCAACAATGATTCGTCGACTTGAAAAACTAACAAACACTAATGTTCAAACGGATGTGCCTTTTGATGACAAAAATGTAATGTCATTATTCCTTGGCCCTGAGGCTTTAGGAATTACAAGCGATGACATTGACGGCTGTCCAACAGGTTCCCTTGGTTTACCTGAATTGGGAACAGATTTCGTTATTCAAATGTTAGTAGATACTAAACCTACAAAAATTGCCGATTTAGTTAGACTTGCAGGCTTGTCTCATGGTACTGACGTGTGGCTGGGGAATGCACAGACACTTATTCAGGAGGGCAAGTGTACAATTTCTACTGCTATATGTACTAGAGATGATATTATGGTTTACCTAATGGATAAAGGTATAGAGCCACAGGTAAGTTTTGATATTATGGAACATGTTAGAAAGGGTAGAGGTCTTCTTACTTTTACAGACAAGGAAACAGGAGAAGACAGGAAGGAAGAAGATGTAATGCGTGAACATAATGTACCTGAATGGTATATTTGGTCATGTAAAAAGATTAAGTATATGTTCCCTAAGGCACATGCGGCTGCTTACATTATGATGGCTTTACGTGTTGCCTGGTACAAGGTGTATCACCCATTGGCATATTATGCAGCATATTTTGGAATTCGAGCAAAAGCTTTTGACTATGAAACAATGTGTCAGGGAAAAGAAAAACTTGAATACTTTATGGCAGATTTAAAACGTAAGAAGAATAATCATGAAGCATCTAAGAAAGATGAAGATTCTTTAGGTGACATGAAGATTGTTCAGGAAATGTATGCAAGAGGATTTGAGTTCTTACCGTTGGATATTTATACTGCAAAGGCTCATGAGTTCCAGATAATAGATGGTAAGTTAATGCCTAGCTTGGATTCTATTGAAGGACTTGGAGAAAAAGCGGCAGATGCTTTAGTAGAAGCAGTTGGAAATCAGAATGGACCATTTGTTTCTAAAAATGATTTAAGACAGAAAAGTAAGTTAAGTAAAACAGTAATAGATACAATGTCAGATTTGGGATTGTTAGAAGGAATGCCTGAAGACAGTCAGTTGTCTATTTTTGATTTTTAATTTTATGAGTTTCAAATTTCAAATTTAATTTTGAATTATAAATTTAATTTTAATTTTAAGTTTGAAATTTGAAATTTTGAATTTTTATAAAATAAAAGGCAAAGAAAAAGCACTGCATACCGAATGTTCGGTAGCAGTGCTAACTAAAAGGAAAATACATCTTTTAAAAAAGATGTAAAATGAAAAAAATAAAAATAATAATAAAACAAAAAGAAAAGTAACTCCTATGGGAATCGAACCCAATTATTAACTAAGACCACTCGAGCTAACAATAAGTATTATATCACAAAATCGTTATAAGTAAAGAAAAAATTACAAAAATATTGCCAAATTTTACAATTATTGCAAGTGTTATAACATTTGTATAAAAATTGAAAAAATCGTGTTGCTTTATATATTACAAAATGCAACGGAAAATGCAACACGAAATATCACATGAGTAGCTTCAGGCATGAAAAAAGCCCTTAAAATAAGGGCATAAAAAAACAGCTCGTACGGGAATTGAACCCGTGATTCCGCCTTGAGAGGGCGGCGTCTTAACCACTTGACCAACGAGCCTGAAAAATGTTACTGTATTATTATAAACAGCAAAAGAAATTTTTGCAAGTGATTTTTGAAAGGATTTAATTTATGGACTGGATATACGGAAAAACAATTCTTATAACAGGGGCATCCTCAGGATTAGGAAGAGCCATGACGCTACAGCTAATCAGAGAGCATGGATGTATGGTTTTAGGAATTGGACAATCTGAAGAAAAAATGAAAAGTTTAATAGAAGAACTGTCTTATTTAAGAGATCAGTTTAAGTATTGGATTTTTGATGTGAGCCAGGAAGAAAATTGGAATACATTTAGAGAAGAACTTACTTATAATAATATAAACGTTGATTTGCTAATTAATAATGCAGGTATGTTATTACCTTTTGAGAAGTCAGTTAATTATACGGAAGAGCAGGTTAAGAGATGCATGGACGTTAATTTTAACAGTTGCAGATATTCCATTAACGCAATGCTACCTATATTAAGAAAGTCCACTATGGCAGGGATTGTTAATGTATCAAGTTCAGGAGCGCTTGCACCTTTAGTTGGAACAGGTGTCTATAGTGCAAGCAAAGCCGCAGTTAAAGCTTATACAGAAACTTTAATAGGGGAACTTGGAAGAGAAATGTACATAGGATATGTGTGTCCGGGATTTATAATGACAGACATATTTAGAAGTCAATATTACAAGACAGAAAGCAAGTTGATGAAAATTATTGCAAATAATGTTGATAAAGTTGCTGCAAAGATTATAAAAAAGATAATAAAACAGAAAAATAGAATAATAGTAGGAAAAGATGCAAAGTTTATGAACTTTACTTCAAAATTCTTTCCGGTATTAGGGTTAAAATTTTATGAGCAGTTTATCAAACATACAAAAATAGATATTTTTGAAAATGTAAGATAGTAGTCAGATAGGATTGCAAAGTTAAGAATAAATATTATAATTTTGACAGATATAAAAGTTGGAATCAATGAAGGCAGCTGAAAGTTGCAGATGAATTTTACAATGAAAGTTACGATTTTTACAGGGGTTGACAGGAAAATAATAACGTCGTATACTATGTAGTGAATATTGACTAGCGTAGAAGGAGCGAACCGCAAAGGTTCGCTCTTTGTTATGTAGTTAAATTTTTCAAAGAACATTAGAAAATGTTCTTTATAATAAAAGATACTAACAAACACAGCAAAGTCAAATAAGGAGGTTAAGGTGTCTAGAAAAGAAGAATACGAAGCAAAGACAGAAGCACTACTGTTACCCATTGTTGAAGAAAAAGGGTATGAAATGGTAGATGTGGAATATGTTAAAGAAGGAAGCAACTGGTATTTAAGAGCTTTTATTGATAAGCCGGGTGGAATCACAATTAATGATTTAGAAGGCGTAAGCCGTAAGTTAAGTGATTTACTTGACGAAGAAGACTTTATTAGCGATGCTTACATATTAGAAGTAAGTTCACCAGGACTTGGTCGCCCACTGAAAAAAGACAGAGATTTTGACAGAAGTATTGGCGAGGAAATTGAAGTACATTTATATAGAAGCCTTAACGGAAACAAACAGTATGTAGGTTTATTGAAATCTTATGACGAGGATACAATTACTATAGAAGATGAAGATGGAAGTGAGATTGCTCTTGATAGAGTGAATGTTTCACTTGTTAGATTAACTATTGATTTTTAGGAGGATATTGGAAAGATGAACAATGAATTAATTGCAGCATTAGACGTGTTGGAAAAGGAAAAAGGTATTAGCAAGGAGTCTTTATTTGAAGCTATTGAAAGTAACTTGGTAGTTGCTTACAAGAACAACTTTAATAAAGCAGATAACGTAGCAGTAACAATGGATAGAGAAACAGGTGATTTCCATATTTATTCTCAGAAAGAAGTAGTTGAAGAAGTTATGGATCCTGTATGTGAAATCTCATTGGAAGATGCAAGAAATATTAAGGCATCATACGACATTGGAGATTCAGTTAATGTAGAAATTCAGTCAAAGGATTTTGGTCGTATTGCTACACAGAGTGCTAAGAATGGTATTTTACAGAAGATTAGAGAAGAAGAAAGAAAGAGTCTCTATGAAGAATATTATGAAAAGCAGGATGATATTATTACAGGTACAGTTCAGAGAATTAACGGAAAGAACATTAGCGTAAACATTGGAAAAATCGATACTGTATTAATGGAAAAAGAACAGTCTAAGGGAGAATACTTTAGACCAAATGATAAAATCAAATTATATATTACTGAAGTAAAAGATAATGGTAGAGGACCTAGAATTAATGTTTCAAGAACTCATCCGGGACTTGTTAAGAGATTATTCGAACAGGAAGTAACAGAAATTCAGGACGGAACAGTTGAAATTAAGAGCATTGCAAGAGAAGCAGGTTCAAGAACAAAGATGGCTGTTTGGTCAAATAATGAAGCAGTTGATCCTGTTGGAGCTTGTGTAGGTATTAACGGCGCAAGAGTAAATGCAGTAGTTGAAGAATTACAGGATGAAAAAATCGATATCATTAACTGGAGTGAAAACCCAGCTATCTTAATTGAAAATGCATTAAGCCCATCAAAAGTTATTGCAGTTTTAGCAGATCCTGATAATAAGGAAGCTTTAGTTGTAGTTCCTGATTTACAGTTATCATTAGCAATTGGTAAAGAAGGACAGAATGCAAGACTTGCAGCTAAGCTTACAGGTTTTAAGATTGATATTAAGAGTGAGTCACAGGCAAAAGAAGAAGGCATTCAGTATGTTTTCGATGAAGATGATTATTATGATGATGACGAGTATTATGATGGAGAGTATTACGATGACGAATACTACGACGGAGAATATTACGATGATGAATATGATGAAGAAAGCGAAGAAGCTGATTCAGTAGAAGAAGCATCAGAGGAATCAACAGAAGAATAGTAACTGATGGCTTCAATTAGAACATAGGAGATTATGGCATGGGGCAGAATAGAAAAATACCAATGCGAACATGTATTGGTTGCAGACAGTCAAAGGAAAAAAAAGAGCTAATAAGAATTGTTAGAGACAAGGAAAACAACGTTTTTGTTGACTTAACAGGAAAACAAAACGGTAGAGGTGCATATATATGTGAAGATGTGCATTGTTTGGAAAAAGCCATGAAAACAAAAGCTTTGGAAAAAACATTAAAGGTATCCGTTGACAGTGAAATTTTTGAAAAATTAAAAGAACAGTTAGGAGATACAAATGAATAAAGTTTTTTCAATGATAGGCTTGGCAACCAGGGCTGGAAAAACTGTTGCAGGTGAATTTTCTGTAGAAAAAGCGGTAAAACAAAAGAAGGCATGGTTGGTTATTGTCTCAGAGGAAGCTTCAGATAATACAAAGAAACTGTTTTTTAACAAGTGCAAATATTATAAGATTCCATGTTTTGTTTACGGAAGTAAGCAGGAATTAGGCGAGGCAACTGGAAATGACAGTCGTGCGTCAATAGCCATAACGGACAGAGGATTTAGTGAAACCATCAACAGATTGTTAGAAAGTTAGACGGAGGTAGTATATGTCAAAGATGAGAGTACATGAATTGGCCAAAGAATTAGATATAAAAAGTTCAGAGATTATAGAAGTGCTTGGAGAAAAAGGAATTGATGTAAAAGCTCAAAGTTCAATTGACGAAGCTTCAATTGAACTTGTGAAAAAGAAGTTCCATTCAGCAAAATCTGAAAATAAAAAAGAAGAAAAGGCAAAACCTAGAGTTTTAATTACAAGCAAAGGTGTTGTTAAGACAGGTGAAAGAAGAAGACGTAGACATAGTAGTGATGGAGAGCATAAACATCGTTCGAAACATTCTTCTGAAGTAAAAGAAGAAGTAAAGGAAAATGTTAAGCCTAACGAAACAGTTGAAAAGGCAGTTGAAGAAAAGACAGCTCCAAAAGATACAACTGTTCAGGCTAAAGAAACTACTCCTAAGGCAGAAGAAAAGAAAACTGTAGAAGTAAAAGAAGTGGCAAAAGAAGTGGTAAAGGAACCTGTAAAGGAACCTGTAAAAGAGGTGGAAAACAAAGAAAATAAAATTCAAGAGGTAAATACTACGGAAAAAATGGCACAGAGAGAAACAAAACCGGCTGATAATAAACAACAGCCTAAGGAAAACAATAATAACAGACAGGTAAACAACAACAGACAGCAGAGAGATAATCGTTCAAACGACAATAGAAATAACGATAGAAACGATAATAGAAACAACGACAGAAATAACAACAGAAACGATAACAGAAACAACAATAGAAATAACAACAGAAATAACGGAAGATATAACAACGATAGAAACAATGACAGAAATAACGACAGAAACAATGGAAATCGTAAAGACAACCGTAATTTCAACAAAGACCGTAACGGAAATGGCAGAAATGACAACAGAAACAACAACGGAAACAGAAACAATGACAGAGGCAATTTCAGAAACGGAAATAATGGCAACAGACCAAACAATGATAGAGGCGGCTTTAGAAGAAATGACAGAAATGATGCCCCATCAGAACCAATTCAGGATAAGAACAGAAAGAATAGAGAAAACAAAATCCGCCAGGATAGACAGGAACGTAATAAGAAAAATTACGAAGATGGCAGAAGAGGTAAGAATGGCAAGAAGGGTGATTTCTCTAAACCTACATTAGAAAAGCCAAAGAAGAAGGAAGAAAAGAAAGAAGAAATTAAGATTATTCAGGTTCCTGAAGCTATTACAATTGGCGAGTTAGCAGAAAAGATGAAGATGACAGCATCAACACTTATTAAGAAGTTATTCTTAGAAGGAAAGATGGTTACTGTTAACACAGAAATTGATTTTGACAGTGCAGAAGAAATCGCTTTAGGATATGACATCATGTGCGAAAAAGAAGAAAAAGTAGACATGATTGAAGAACTTCTTAAAGAAGATGAAGAAGATGAATCACTTATGGTTAAACGTCCACCTGTAGTTTGTGTTATGGGACACGTAGACCATGGTAAAACATCACTTCTTGATGCAATTAGAGAAACAAATGTAATTTCAGGTGAAGCAGGTGGTATTACACAGCATATCGGTGCTTCAGTTGTAAAAATTAATGACCAGACAATTACATTCCTTGATACACCGGGACATGAAGCATTTACATCAATGCGTATGCGTGGCGCACAGTCTACAGATATTGCAATCTTAGTTGTAGCTGCTGATGATGGTGTTATGCCACAGACTGTAGAAGCTATTAACCATGCTAAGGCTGCAGGAATTGAAATAATTGTTGCAATTAACAAGATTGATAAGCCGGGTGCAAATATTGAGAGAGTTAAGCAGGGACTTGCTGAACATGAATTATTAGCATCTGACTGGGGCGGAGACGTGGAAATGGTTCCTGTTTCAGCTCACACAAGAGAAGGTATTGACGATCTTCTTGAAATGGTACTTTTACAGGCTGACGTATTAGAATTAAAGGCTAATCCAAACCGTCAGGCAAGAGGTATTGTTATTGAAGCAAAACTTGACAAAGGTAAAGGTCCTGTAGCTACAGTTTTAGTACAGAAAGGTACTTTAAAAGTAGGTGCACATATTGCAGCAGGAGCTAACCATGGTAAAGTTAGAGCCATGACAGATGATAAGGGAAATAGAATTAAGACTGCCGGTCCTTCAACACCTGTTGAAATTTTAGGTCTTAGCGGAGTTCCAAACGCAGGTGAAGTTTTCGTTTCAACAGAAACAGCTTCAGAAGCAAAAGACTTTGCTAACACATTCGTTGAAGACAGCAAGGCAAAACTTATGGAATCTAATAAATTTAGAATTTCTCTTGATGATCTTAACTCACAGATTGAAGCCGGTGAATTAAAAGAACTTAACATTATCGTTAAGGCTGACGTTCAGGGTTCAGTTGAAGCAGTTAAGCAGAGCTTACTTAAACTTTCAAATGATGAAGTTGAAGTTAAGATTATCCATGGTGGTGTTGGTGCAATTAACGAATCAGACGTTATTTTAGCATCTACATCAAATGCAATTATTTTAGGATTTAACGTAAAACCTGACACACAGGCTGAAATTACAGCAAACAATGAAAATGTTGATTTAAGACTTTACTCTGTAATTTACAATGCTATTGAAGACATTGAAAGAGCCATGAAGGGTATGCTTGAGCCAATTTATGAAGAAAAAGTTATTGGTCATGCAGAAATCCGTCAGATATTTAAGGCATCTGGTGTTGGTAACATCGGTGGTTCTTACGTATTAGACGGCTTTATGCAGAGAGGCTGTTCAGCTAGAATTACAAGAGACGGAAAGCAGATTTTCGAAGGCCCTGTTGCATCACTTAAGAGATACAAAGATGATGTTAAGGAAGTAAAAGCAGGTTACGAATGCGGTCTTGTATTTGAAGGCTTTAACGAAATTGCTGAATTAGATCAGGTAGAAGCTTACATTATGGTAGAAGTTCCAAGATAGGTTTTGATATCAGGCATAAAATAGGTCTAAACAAAATTAATATGGCTTATTTTATGAAAAATGGATATTTTATATAGTGTATGACAATCTTTTGTATAAAGAAAGTTGGAATGATTATGAGAAAAAATAGTATTAAGAATACAAGAATAAATGGTGAAGTTCAAAGAGAACTTAGTAATATCATACGTGAGTTGAAAGACCCACGTGTTGGTATTATGACTACCGTTACAGGAGTTGAAGTTGCCCCTGACTTAAAAACATGCAAGGCATATATTAGCGTGTTAGGAGATGAGCAGGCAAAAGCCGACACAATGGCTGGTTTAAAAAGTGCAGCAGGTTTTATTAGAAGAGAACTTGCGAGAACTGTAAATTTAAGAAACACTCCTGAAATTAGATTTATTATGGATGAATCTATTGAGTACGGTATGAAAATGTCAAAAATTATTGATGACATGAAAGCTAAGGAACAGTCAGAAGAATAGGATTTAATGAAAGTGTTTCGGAAGTCCATATTTGAATGACTTGTAATGGAGAATTAAATGAAAAAAATTAATGAAATTATTGGTGATGCTAAAACAATTGGTATTGCCGGTCATATAAGACCTGACGGCGATTGCGTTGGGTCTTGTATGGCGTTATATAACTATTTAAAGAAAAACAGACCTGATTTAACAGTTCAGGTTTATCTTGAAAGTGTTGATGATAAATTTAAAATAATCAAAAATACACATGATATTTCAACAGAAGGCTATGATGGAACAGTCTATGATTTGTTTATATCATTAGATACAGCAAGTCTTGATAGATTAGGACAAAATCAGGGCTTTTTTGATAATGCAAAAAGAACAGCCTGTATCGACCATCATAAAAGTAATCCGGCTTATGGTGACTACAACTATATTTTGCCTGATGCAAGTTCTGCCAGCGAAGTGTTATATGATTTGTTAGATAATGAATTGTTTGACAAAGACATTGCAGAGCCAATGTATATGGGAATCGCCCATGATTCAGGTGTTTTCAGATTTCAGTCTACATCACCTAAGACTATGAGAATAGCCGCAAACATGATTGAACATGGTGTTGAAGTAAATGAAATTTTAGAAGAAACTTTCTTCAGAAAAACATATAAACAGATGATGGTTACTGCAAAAATCCAAAGTGAAGCAGTTTTAACCATGGATGGCAAATGCATTTATGGTTTCTGCACAAATGAAACCATGGAAGAATACGGCGTAACAAAAAGTGATTTAGATGCTGTAATTGGAGCAATACGAAATGTAGACGGCGTAGAAGTCGCTTTGTTTGTATATCAGCTTGATGAAAATAAGTTTAAAGCAAGTCTTCGTTCAAAAAGATATGTAGATGTAAGTGAAATTGCTGTATCCTTTGGCGGCGGAGGTCACGTTAGAGCTGCCGGATTTGATATTGAAGGAAGCTTGGAAGATGTTATTGAAAAAGTGTTGAAGAAAATCAATAACGTTATTTAATAAAAAGTAAAGAGTGAAGTTATGATTAGTGGAGTTATAAATGTATACAAAGAGCCTGGGTTTACATCCCACGATGTAGTTGCCAAGCTCAGAGGTATATTAAAGCAAAAAAAGATAGGACATATGGGAACTCTCGATCCTAATGCAGTTGGAGTTTTACCGGTGTGTTTAGGCAAGGCAACCAAGTTGTGCGATATTTTATCAGAAAAAGATAAAACTTACGAAGCAACATTGTTACTTGGAACAGAAACAAACACACAGGATACAACAGGAGAAGTTTTAAGTCAGGCAAGTGAAGAGGACTTAAAAAAAATAACTGAGGATCAGGTATTTAAAACCGTAAAAGGCTATATTGGAGAATATGACCAGATTCCACCGATGTTTTCAGCTATAAAAATTGGTGGGGAAAAACTATATAATCTGGCAAGAAGAGGTGAAGTAATTGAACGCCCACCAAGACATTGTAAAATTATTGACATTACAGTAACAAGTATGGAATTGCCAAGAGTTAATATGCATGTTACCTGTTCAAAAGGAACATACATAAGAACGCTGTGTCATGACATAGGTAAGGACTTAGGTGTTGGCGGTTGCATGGAGCATCTGGTAAGAAGCAGAGTAGATAGATTTAAAGTAGAGGACTCAATTACTCTTTCTCAAATTGAAGAATTTAGAGATAATGGAACCTTGAAAGATTACATTGTACCTGCAGACGAAATGCTTGATATGTATTCAAAGTGCATGGTATCAGAGAGTGCGGAAAAATTAGTATACAATGGAAACATATTTACATCAGGAAATACTCTTCTTAAAATGAACCATAAAGAAGGTCAGACTGTAAGAGTATATACACATGATGGAAAATTTATAGGCTTATACATGTTTATTGCAGATAAGCAGATTTATAAACCAATAAAGATGTTTTTGTGAATTCGAAAATAGGAGAAGATATGCAGTGTATATCTATTGATGATAATATAAAATTAAAAAATACAATAGTTACAATTGGAAAATTTGACGGTATACATAAAGGCCATGAAAAGCTATTAGATGAGATAACAAAAAATGCTAATGGCAGACAGAAAGTTGTGTTGACTTTTGAGACATCACCAAAAGCATTTTTGGATAATAATGCCAACAAAACAATTGTAACAGACAGCGAAAAGCAAATGCTTTGTCACAGCCATGGAATTGATGTATACATGAAAATGCCAATGAAAAAGGAATTTTTAGCATTGACTCCTGACCAATTTGTAAAAGAAATTTTAAAGGACAAAATAGGTGCTACAACAATAGTATGTGGGCCTGATTTTACATTTGGCACAAAAGCATTAGGAAATGTACAATTTCTGAAAGATAATCAGAAAAAATATGGCTACAATCTGATAGTTGTAGAAAAAGAGCAATATCATAACAAAGACATAAGCAGTACAGCCATTCGAGAAAAAATAGTGGAAGGCAAAATGCAGGAAGTTAATGATATGTTAAACCATCCATACACAATTATTGGAAAAGTTGAAGAAGGGAAAAAACTAGGAAGGCAAATAGGACTTCCAACAGCAAACATAATTCCAGAAAAAACAAAACTTTTACCACCAAAAGGAGTGTACAAAACAGTTGTAAGTGTAGAAGGAAAACGCTTTGCATCAATAACAAACATCGGAGTAAATCCAACAGTGGAAAGTGGAAACCAAATAAAAGTAGAAACACACATTCTAGACTACAAAGAATACATTTACAATGAAATCGTCCAGGTAGAGTTTTACGAGTTCGTCCGCCCGGAAAGAACATTTCCAAACTTAGAAGAACTAAAAATTCAAATCGAAAAAGATATAGAATATTGTAAAAAAATATAAAGCTTTTGAATAATCGCTCCCTCAGGGGCGTATAAAAATAGAGTGTTTTAAACATGTCGCATTTCTATCTGCGCTGCGCCGCCCATTTACGCTACGAAAATAAATAGAACAATTCGTATGGCATCTTTTGCCCCCAACATCTTCATATTTTTAGATACGAAAAAGACAGTATAGGAAAGATATCGTTACATCGAATTCATCTTCGATATATTGAATAAATATTTTTCGCATTAATATTTCGAAATATTCATTCACTTTATCTTTCGTATACTGTCTTCTACTTTCTAAAAATGCCTGCGGCATAATTCATTACTCATTATCCGAGTTGTCCGCAGTTGTATTATCTGCCGCAGATCCGTCGGGAGTTCCGCCTGCCTGTGTACCGGTACTGCCGCTTGCATCCGGTACGGTAATACCGCGGGATTGCATATCATCGATCATTTCCTTACAGGTATTGCGCACGCTGGAGGAATTTGTGTGATTTTTTGCGATCTGGAACCATTTCAATGCATTGCTCTCATCTTTCTGATAGTTATAGGCAAAGGCCAGATAGTAGGCCGCTTTTCCTTCCTGATAACCTTCGTCAGTCTGTACGATGGATTCAAATTTTGTAATAGCTTCACTGTAATTGTTCTTTTCATACAGATCCAGTGCTTCATTCATATCCGCTTCCAACATGGCACTTTTTACATCTGTCATCATGTTATCATAAATCTGCTGTGCATTTTCACTGAGCAGATCACGGTTGACGTTTGCAAGGCTCTCGCCGGCTTTTACATTTTCTTTTGCCGCATAAGCCACGTAGGCGTTCAGCA